>Ga0247843_1000246_pt1 | contig 128682 bp, 114 predicted proteins | sample LaCruzMarch2017__FD_192420 | JGI IMG/M metagenome (GOLD analysis project Ga0247843, IMG submission 192420) | Freshwater microbial communities from meromictic Lake La Cruz, Castile-La Mancha, Spain - LaCruzMarch2017_8m | ecosystem: Environmental > Aquatic > Freshwater > Lake | place: Spain...
GGTGACAACGTGTCGATCACTGTGAAGTTGATCAACCCCATTGCGATGGAAGAGGGCTTGCGCTTTGCCATCCGCGAAGGTGGCCGCACGGTTGGCGCTGGCGTCGTTGCCAAGATCATCGCTTAATCAATTTGCCGTAGGGGTATAGCTCAATTGGCAGAGCGTCGGTCTCCAAAACCGAAGGTTGTAGGTTCGATTCCTACTGCCCCTGCCACCTGAAAAGGTGCATTTTCAAGCCCGCTAGACCCTAGCGGGCTTCCTTGTCTGATCAGGGCCTCTTGAAAACAAGGCTCAACAAAGGTTATCAGCCGTATGGCAACATCTGAAGTTCAAACAGTCGGTACCACTGGCGAGAAAATCCGTTTGGCCCTGGTGGCTGTGCTGGTGATTGCCGGTTTGGCGGCTTACTACATGTTGTCTGCACAAGGCGTGTGGGTGCAGTGGGGTGGTTTGTTGGTTGGCGTCGTGGCCGCAGTGGTGGTTTTTTTCACGGCGGAGTCGGGTCGACAGTTGGTGGCCTTTGGCCGCGACGCTGTGCGCGAAACCAAAAAAGTGGTGTGGCCTGAACGTAAAGAAGCCTTGCAAATCACTTTGTATGTTTTCGCTTTTGTGGTGGTCATGGCCTTGTTCTTGTGGCTGACCGACAAAACTCTGGAATGGGTTTTTTACGATCTGATTCTTGGGTGGAAAAAATAATGAACGATGTTGTTATCAACGCGCCATTGGCGGGCTCTTCGACCAACCCGGACCTGAAATGGTACGTGGTGCATGCTTATTCGGGCATGGAAAAAGCGGTTGAGCGCAACATTATCGAGCGCATTACACGCTTGGGGATGGAATCCAAGTTTGGTCGCATCTTGGTGCCCACCGAAGAAGTGGTGGAAATCAAGAACGGTCAAAAGCGCACGACAGAGCGCAAGTTTTTCCCTGGCTATGTGCTGGTGGAAATGGTCATGGACGACGAGAGCTGGCACCTGGTTAAGCACACCAACAAAGTCACCGGCTTTGTGGGGGGTGCCAAGAACCGTCCAGCCCCCATCTCCGAAGCCGATGTCGCCAAAATCGTCAGCCAGATGCAAGAAGGCACTGACAAACCCCGCCACAAGGTGGAGTTTGAGGTCGGTGAATACATTCGTGTCAAGGAAGGCCCTTTCACCGACTTCAATGGCACGGTGGAAGAAGTCAACTACGAGCGCAACAAGATGCGTGTTTCGGTGACCATTTTTGGTCGCGCCACGCCGGTTGAGTTGGAGTTCGGTCAAGTCGAAAAGACCTGAACTGTACCCGTTTTCTGTTTGGTGCTTACCGACTCGGTGCCAAACAATATTTCAGAGTCGTCAACCCCGGGGAGCTCAAGCGCGATGCGTCTTGAGCGATTGAACCCGAAAGGAGAAAAGCATGGCGAAAAAAATCGTCGGCTTCATCAAGCTGCAAGTGCCAGCTGGTAAAGCCAACCCATCGCCACCTATTGGCCCAGCATTGGGTCAACGTGGTCTAAACATCATGGAATTCTGCAAGGCGTTCAACGCCCAGACACAAGGCGTTGAGCCGGGTCTGCCTTTACCTGTGGTCATCACAGCGTTTGCGGACAAATCCTTCACTTTCGTCATCAAGACCCCGCCTGCAGCGACCTTGATCAAGAAAGCCATCAAGATCGACAAGGCTTCGACCAAGCCAGGTCTTGAAAAGGTGGGCAAGATCACTCGTGCCCAGCTGGAAGAAATCGCCAACGCCAAGATGAAAGATCTGACAGCTGCTGATTTGGACGCAGCCGTTCGCACCATCGCTGGTACTGCCCGTTCCATGGGCGTGAATGTGGAGGGCGTGTAAATGTCTAAGCTCACTAAAAAACAAAAAGCGCTGGTCGGAAAAGTGGACAGCAATAAGTTGTATGCGTTGTCCGAAGCCTTGGTAATGGTTAAGGAAGCTGCAACGGCCAAGTTCGATGAATCCATCGACGTTGCTGTTCAACTGGGCATCGACGCGAAGAAATCTGATCAAGTGGTGCGTGGCGCCGTTGTGTTGCCTAACGGCACCGGTAAGACTGCTCGTGTGGCAGTGTTCGCCCAAGGCGTCAAGGCTGATGAAGCACGCGCTGCGGGTGCCGACGTGGTTGGCATGGACGATTTGGCTGCACGTGTGAAGGCCGGCGACATGCCATTCGATGTGGTCATCGCTGCACCAGACGCTATGCGTGTGGTGGGTACTTTGGGTCAGATTTTGGGTCCGCGTGGTCTGATGCCTAACCCCAAAGTCGGTACCGTCACGCCTGATGTTGCTACTGCTGTGCGCAATGCCAAAGCAGGTCAAGTGCAGTTCCGCGTGGACAAAGCCGGTATCGTGCATGGAACCATTGGTCGCCGCTCTTTTGAAAACGACAAACTGCAAGGCAACTTGGCTGCTTTGGTTGAAGCTTTGGTGAAAGCCAAACCAGCCACCAGCAAAGGGGTTTACCTGCGGAAAATTGCCGTGTCCTCAACCATGGGTGTGGGCGTTCGCGTCGATACACAATCACTCGCCGCTTGATGGCGTTAAGAAATTTGAGCGGGTATCAAATCCTGCTCAATGTGGTGGGCTGCGAACCCTGTAAAAGGATTGCAGGCCATCCAAGACCGTTGGCGCACACACTGCTGTGCTTAATCAACAAACCTACAAGTTTGCTTGAAGGTTTGGGCCAACGCAGATGGCGATCCCGCTGCAGATGGATGAAGGTCCAAAACAGTTGGTCGCTGCAAATAGGCGTGTTTCAGGGGCAACCCGAAAAGCACATAAAAAGGAGTAGACCTTGAGTCTGAATCGCAGTGAGAAAGAAGCGGTCATTTCCGAAGTGACCGACCTCGCCGGTAAAGCTCAAACGCTTGTGATGGCGGAATACCGTGGTATCACGGTCGCTGACATGACCAACTTGCGCGTCAAAGCTCGCAGCCTCGGCGTATCGCTGACGGTGTTGAAAAACACCTTGGCTCGCCGTGCTGTGACAGGTACGCAATTTGAAGTTGTCGCCGACCAGATGACCGGTCCGCTGATCTATGGCTTCTCTGAAGATGCAGTGGCTGCCGCTAAGGTGGTGGCTGACTTCGCGAAAACCAACGACAAGTTGGTCATTCGCGCAGGTGCATTTGCAGGCAAAGCTTTGGACGTGAATGGCGTTAAGCAATTGGCAAACATCCCTTCGAAAGAAGTTTTGTTGGCCCAGTTGTGTGGCTTGTTGATGTCGCCCATGTCGCGAACAGCCGTTGTGCTGGCTGCGCTGGCGGCCAAAAAAGGCGAAGGCGAAGCTGTTGCCGCATAAGGCCAGCATTCGTGTTTTAACCAATTGTTAGGAAATAAAAATGGCATTCGATAAAGACGCATTTTTGACCGCGCTGGACAGCATGACGGTCATGGAACTCAACGACCTGGTGAAAGCCATCGAAGAGAAGTTTGGCGTGAGCGCTGCCGCTATGGCCGCTCCTGCTGGTGGTGGTGGTGCTGCTGCTGCTGTTGTGGAAGAGAAGACTGAGTTCAACGTGATGTTGCTCGAAGTCGGCGCAAACAAAGTGTCCGTGATTAAAGCGGTACGTGAAATCACCGGTCTGGGCTTGAAAGAAGCCAAAGACCTGGTGGACGGCGCTCCTAAGGCGGTCAAAGAAGCCATCCCTAAGGCTGACGCAGAAGCTGCGAAGAAAAAACTGGAAGAAGCCGGCGCCAAGGCCGAACTCAAGTAATTCGGTTGCAATCCAAGGCTGGAGTGCCCGAAAGGGCCTCCAGCCTTTGGTGCTTGAAGAATGCACTTAAATGCAACTCTTTTGAAGCAGTTTTAAAGTGTTTTGAATAACACCGGAAAGAAGATTCAAACAAGTCTGCTTTCCAGTGTTTTCTGACCCGACTGCAGAAAACCCTTGGTTCGGGTTGCGTGCAATGCGCAATCGTCCGCCAACGCTGGTAGAGGCCAGCCGCCAAGACCGCTGAACGAGCAACAAACTCGCTCAGCACTCAGTTCTGAAAGATCAAGCCCGGAGATCTCATGGCCTATTCATATACCGAACGCAAGCGCATCCGAAAAAGTTTCGGCAGCCGCGAAAGCGTGCTCGAAGTCCCTTACCTGCTGCAAATGCAAAAAGACGCGTACACGTCCTTCTTGCAGGCGGGTGTGGTTTCATCCAAACGCACACACGAAGGCTTACAAGCCGCATTTGAGTCGGCATTTCCCATCGTTTCCCACAACGGTTTTGTGGAGATGAAATTCATCGAGTACAACCTGGCCAAACCAGCGTTCGACGTTCGTGAGTGTCAAACCCGTGGTTTGACATTTTCTTCGGCTGTTCGCGCACGCGTGCAGCTCATCATTTACGACCGTGACTCTTCGACCTCACAAAACAAAGTGGTCAAGGAAGTGAAAGAGCAAGAAGTCTACATGGGCGAAGTGCCTTTGATGACCGACAAAGGCTCATTCATCATCAACGGTACTGAGCGCGTGATCGTGTCCCAGTTGCACCGTTCTCCTGGCGTTTTCTTCGAGCACGACAAGGGCAAGACCCACAGCTCGGGCAAATTGCTGTTTTCTGCCCGCATCATCCCTTATCGCGGCTCTTGGCTCGACTTCGAATTCGACCCCAAAGACATCTTGTATTTCCGCGTCGACCGTCGCCGCAAGATGCCTGTCTCGATCTTGCTCAAGGCCATTGGCCTGAACCCTGAATCGATTCTGGCGAACTTCTTCGTTAACGACAACTTCCGCTTGATGGACAGTGGTGCACAAATGGAATTTGTGGCCGAGCGTCTGCGCGGCGAAGTGGCCCGTTTCGACATCACCGACAAGTCTGGCAAAGTCGTAGTGGCCAAAGACAAGCGCATCACTGTGCGTCACACACGTGAGCTGGAGCAATCGGGCACCACGCACATCAGCGTGCCAGAAGACTACCTCTTGGGTCGTGTGGTCGCTCGCAGCATTGTCGAAGCCGACACGGGCGAGATCATTGCCAAGGCCAACGAAGAGTTGACCGAAGCCTTGCTGAAAAAGCTGCGTACCTCCGGCATCCTGGATTTGCCATGCATCTACACGAACGAACTCGACCAGGGCGCGTACATTTCGCAAACCTTGCGCATCGATGAAACCGTGGACGAATTCGCCGCACGTGTGGCCATCTACCGCATGATGCGCCCAGGCGAGCCGCCTACAGAAGATGCGGTTCAGGCCCTCTTCCAGCGTTTGTTCTACAACCCCGATACGTACGACTTGTCACGCGTGGGTCGCATGAAGTTCAACGCCCGAGTTGGTCGCGGTGAGTCCACGGGTCCGATGGTACTGACCAACGAAGACATCCTGGCTGTGGTCAAAATTCTCGTGGACTTGCGCAACGGCAACGGCGAAGTCGATGACATCGACCACCTGGGCAACCGCCGCGTGCGTTGCGTGGGCGAGTTGGCCGAAAACCAATACCGCACCGGTTTGGCGCGGATCGAAAAGGCCGTGAAAGAGCGTTTGGGCCAAGCTGAGCAAGAGCCGCTCATGCCGCACGACCTGATCAACTCCAAGCCAATTTCTGCGGCTCTGAAAGAGTTCTTTGGTGCATCGCAGCTGTCCCAGTTCATGGACCAGACCAACCCCTTGGCTGAAATCACCCATAAGCGCCGCGTCTCGGCCCTTGGCCCAGGTGGTTTGACCCGCGAGCGTGCTGGCTTTGAAGTGCGTGACGTGCACGTGACCCATTACGGTCGCGTCTGCCCGATTGAAACGCCAGAAGGTCCAAACATCGGCTTGATCAACTCGCTGGCTTTGTACGCCCGCTTGAACGAATACGGTTTCATTGAAACCCCGTACCGTCAAGTGCGCGAGGGCAAAGTTACTATGAACATCGACTACTTGTCGGCCATAGAAGAGGGCAAATACGTCATCGCCCAAGCCAATGCCACGTTGGACAAAGAAGGCAAGCTGACCGGTGACTTGGTGTCGGCCCGTGAAAAGGGTGAATCCATCCTGTGCGGTGCCGAACGCATCCAATACATGGATGTGTCACCAGCCCAGATCGTGTCGGTTGCAGCCTCTTTGGTTCCGTTCCTGGAGCACGACGACGCCAACCGCGCTTTGATGGGTGCCAACATGTCGCGTCAGGCCGTGCCTGTACTGCGTCCTGAAAAGCCCATGGTCGGTACCGGCATCGAGCGTGTTGCGGCAGTCGACTCGGGCACCGTGGTGACCGCCACCCGTGGCGGAATCGTGGACTATGTCGATGCCACCCGCATCGTGATCCGCGTGAACGATGCCGAAGCCTTGGCCGGTGAAGTGGGTGTGGACATCTACAACCTGATCAAGTACCAGCGTTCCAACCAGAACACCAACATCCACCAGCGCCCCATCGTCAAGCGTGGCGACAAGCTGGCCAAGGGTGACGTGATTGCCGACGGTGCATCGACCGACCTGGGCGAAATCGCCATCGGTCAGAACATGCTGATCGCCTTCATGCCTTGGAACGGCTACAACTTCGAAGACTCGATTTTGATCTCTGAGCGTGTGGTTTCAGAAGACCGTTACACCTCGATCCACATCGAAGAACTCGTGGTCATGGCCCGTGACACCAAGTTGGGTGCCGAAGAAATTTCGCGCGATATCCCCAACTTGTCCGAGCAGCAGCTGGGCCGTCTGGACGACTCCGGCATCATCTACGTGGGTGCAGAAGTGCAGCCTGGCGATGTGTTGGTGGGCAAAGTGACCCCCAAAGGCGAGACCACCCTCACGCCAGAAGAGAAACTGCTGCGCGCCATCTTCGGCGAAAAAGCCAGCGATGTGAAAGACACCTCGCTGCGCGTGGACCAGGGCTCGCAAGGCACCGTGATCGACGTGCAAGTCTTCACCCGTGAAGGCATCGTGCGCGACAAGCGTGCGCAGCAGATCATCGACGACGAACTCAAGCGTTTCCGTCTGGACCTGAACGACCAGCTGCGCATTGTGGAAGCCGACGCGTTTGACCGTATCGAGAAGTTGCTGATTGGCCGTGTGGCCAATGGGGGCCCACAAAAGCTGGCCAAAGGCACCAAGATCGACAAGGCTTACATGGAGTCGGTGGACAAGTTCCATTGGTTCGATATTCGCCCGGCGGAAGACGAAGTGGCCATGCAACTCGAGTCGATCAAGAACTCTCTGGAGCAAACCCGTCACAGCTTCGACTTGTCTTTTGAAGAAAAGCGCAAGAAGCTCACCCAAGGCGACGAGTTGCCAGCTGGCGTGCTCAAGATGGTCAAGGTCTACTTGGCTGTCAAGCGTCGTTTGCAACCCGGAGACAAGATGGCCGGTCGCCACGGCAACAAAGGTGTGGTCTCCAAGATCGTGCCCGTGGAAGACATGCCCTTCATGGCCGACGGCACTCCCGCCGACATCGTGCTCAACCCGCTGGGCGTGCCTTCGCGCATGAACGTGGGTCAGGTGCTCGAAGTCCACCTGGGTTGGGCCGGCAAAGGCATTGGCCAACGCATTGGCAACATGCTGCAAGCCGAAACCCAGCGCATGGAAAAGATTGCCGACCTGCGCAAGCTGTTCGAGCAGCTCTACAACAGCATGGGCCGCAAGGAAGACTTGTCGCAGCTGAGCGATGACGAAGTGCTGGACATGGCGGGCAACCTGAAAGAGGGTTTCCCATTCGCCACGCCCGTGTTCGACGGTGCGGCGGAAGAAGAAATCCGCGCCATGCTGCACCTGGCTTATCCAGAAGACCTGGCAAAGGCCAAGGGTCTGACAGCCACTCGCACACAAGCCAACTTGTTTGACGGCCGCACAGGCGACGCCTTTGACCGTCCAACCACCATTGGCTACATGCACTTCTTGAAACTGCACCACTTGGTAGACGACAAGATGCACGCCCGTTCGACAGGTCCTTACAGCTTGGTCACGCAGCAGCCGCTGGGTGGTAAAGCGCAGTTCGGTGGTCAGCGTTTCGGTGAGATGGAAGTGTGGGCGCTGGAAGCGTACGGCGCCTCTTACGTTTTGCAAGAGATGCTCACCGTGAAGTCCGACGACGTGCAGGGCCGTACCAAGGTGTACGAAAGCATTGTCAAAGGCGAACACTCCATCGAAGCGGGCATGCCCGAGTCGTTCAACGTGCTGGTCAAGGAAATCCGTTCGCTGGGCCTTGACATCGAGCTCGAGCGTTCTTAATTCACAGGCAAAGTATTTAAACCATGAAATCACTACTCGACCTGTTCAAGCAGTTCACGCCCGATGACCACTTCGATGCCATCCGCATCGGTTTGGCCTCGCCCGAGAAGATCCGCTCGTGGTCTTTCGGCGAAGTGAAAAAGCCCGAAACCATCAACTACCGCACCTTCAAGCCAGAGCGCGATGGTCTCTTTTGCGCCAAGATTTTTGGCCCTATCAAAGACTACGAATGCCTTTGCGGCAAGTACAAACGCCTCAAGCACCGCGGCGTGATCTGCGAGAAGTGCGGCGTTGAAGTCACTCAGACTAAAGTGCGTCGCGAGCGCATGGGTCACATCGACCTGGCCGCACCTTGCGCCCACATCTGGTTCCTGAAGTCATTGCCATCGCGTTTGGGCCTGGTGCTCGACATGACCTTGCGTGACATCGAACGCGTGCTGTACTTTGAAGCCTACGTCGTGACCGATCCCGGCATGACCCCGCTGAAAAAGTTCGGCATCATGACCGAAGACGACTACGACGCCAAGATCAAGGAATACGGTGACGAATTCACCGCCAAGATGGGCGCCGAAGGCATCAAGGAATTGCTGCAGAGCATCGACATCGAAAGCGAAATCGAGCGCCTGCGCGGTGACTTGACGGGCTCCGAACTCAAGGTCAAGAAGAACTCCAAGCGCCTGAAAGTGCTGGAAGCCTTCAAGAAGTCGGGCATCAAGCCCGAGTGGATGGTGCTCGAAGTGCTGCCTGTGTTGCCACCGGACCTGCGTCCTTTGGTGCCACTGGATGGCGGCCGCTTTGCGACCTCTGACCTGAATGACCTGTACCGCCGCGTCATCAACCGCAACAGCCGTCTGCGCCGTTTGCTGGAATTGAAGGCCCCCGAGATCATCGCCCGCAACGAAAAGCGGATGTTGCAAGAAGCCGTGGACAGCTTGCTGGACAACGGGCGCCGCGGCAAGGCCATGACCGGTGCCAACAAGCGCGCCCTCAAGTCGCTGGCCGACATGATCAAAGGCAAGAGCGGTCGTTTCCGTCAGAACTTGCTGGGCAAGCGCGTGGACTACTCGGGTCGTTCCGTGATCACCGTGGGCCCAACCCTCAAGCTGCACCAGTGCGGTTTGCCCAAGCTGATGGCGATTGAGCTGTTCAAGCCTTTCATCTTTGCGCGCCTCGAAGCCATGGGCATCGCGACCACCATCAAGGCCGCCAAGAAAGAAGTCGAAGCCGGCACGCCAGTGGTGTGGGACATCCTGGAAGAGGTCATCAAAGAGCACCCCGTGATGCTCAACCGTGCGCCTACGCTGCACCGTTTGGGCATCCAGGCTTTTGAGCCGCTGTTGATCGAAGGCAAAGCCATTCAGCTACACCCCCTCGTTTGCGCGGCCTTCAACGCCGACTTCGACGGTGACCAGATGGCTGTGCACATTCCACTGTCGGTGGAAGCCCAGATGGAAGCGCGCACTTTGATGCTGGCCTCCAACAACATCTTGTTCCCCGCATCGGGTGAGCCTTCCATCGTGCCTTCTCAAGACGTGGTGTTGGGCCTGTACTACGCCACGCGTGACCGCATCAACGCCAAAGGTGAAGGCCTGATGTTCGCGGACATCGGCGAAGTGCAGCGCGCACTCGATGCAGATGCTGTCGAGTTGGCTGCCAAGATCAACGTGCGCATGACCGAGTGGACCAAGGACAAAGTCACGGGTGAATTCACTTCATCGGTGTCGATGGTCGAAACAACCGTTGGCCGCGCCTTGCTGTCGGAAATCTTGCCCAAGGGCCTGCCTTTCTCGAACCTGAACAAGGCTTTGAAGAAGAAAGAAATTTCCAAGCTGATCAACACCTCGTTCCGCAAGTGCGGTTTGAAAGAGACCGTGGTGTTCGCCGACAAGCTGTTGCAAAACGGATTCCGTCTGGCCACCCGCGCAGGCATCTCGATCGGTATCGATGACATGTTGGTGCCGCCCGAGAAACCCGCCATCATTGAAGCGGCTGAAAAAGAAGTCAAAGACATCGAGCAGCAATACGTCTCCGGTCTCGTGACCGCTGGCGAGCGCTACAACAAGGTCGTTGACATCTGGGGCAAAGCCGGTGATGTCGTGTCAAAGGTGATGATGGACCAATTGCGCAAAGAACGCACCATTGACCGCCACGGCAACGAAGTCGATCAGGAATCGTTCAATTCGATTTACATGATGGCCGACTCCGGTGCGCGCGGTTCTGCAGCGCAGATTCGCCAGCTGGCCGGTATGCGTGGTCTGATGGCCAAGCCTGACGGCTCCATCATCGAGACACCCATCACGGCGAACTTCCGTGAAGGTCTGAATGTGTTGCAGTACTTCATTTCGACACACGGTGCGCGTAAGGGCCTGGCCGACACGGCTTTGAAGACGGCCAACTCGGGTTACCTGACCCGTCGCTTGGTCGACGTGACCCAAGACTTGGTCGTGACCGAGCTCGATTGCGGCACCGTCGATGGCTCGTTGATGCGCGCCATCGTTGAAGGTGGTGAAGTGATCGAATCGCTGCGCGACCGTATCTTGGGCCGTACCGTTGTCGAAGACGTCCTGCACCCTGAAAACCGTGCCGTGCTGGCCGAAGCGGGCGTCTTGCTCGACGAAGACATGCTCGACGAACTCGAAGCCGCGGGCGTGGACGAAGTCAAAGTGCGCACCGCATTGACTTGCGCCACACGTTTCGGCTTGTGCGCCAAGTGCTACGGCCGCGATTTGGGCCGGGGTGGCCTGGTCAACAACGGCGAAGCTGTGGGTGTGATCGCTGCACAGTCGATTGGCGAACCCGGTACCCAGCTGACCATGCGCACCTTCCACATTGGTGGTGCGGCTTCGCGTGCAGCGGTGGCGTCCAGCGTGGACGCCAAGTCCAACGGCACCATCGGCTTCAATGCCACGATGCGCTATGTGACCAATACCAAGGGTGAGTTGGTGGTGATTTCCCGTTCCGGTGAAATTGTCATCAGTGAACACGGCCGTGAGCGTGAGCGTCACAAAGTGCCTTACGGTGCGATCTTGTCGATCAAAGCCGACCAGACCATCAAGGCCGGCACTATTCTTGCCAATTGGGACCCACTGACACGACCGATCATCACGGAATTCGCTGGTCAGGTGAGGTTCGAGAACGTCGAAGAAGGCCTGACAGTGGCCAAACAGCTGGACGAAGTGACTGGCTTGTCGACCTTGGTGGTCATCGATCCCAAGCGCCGTGGCGCTGCCAAGGTCATCCGCCCTCAGGTCAAACTGATCGATGCCGCTGGTAAAGAAGTCAAGATCCCCGGTACCGACCATTCGGTGACGATTGGCTTCCAGATCGGCTCGCTGATCCAAGTTCGGGACGGCATGGATGTGGGCCCAGGTGAAGTCTTGGCCCGTATCCCGGTCGAAGGTCAAAAGACCCGAGACATCACCGGCGGTTTGCCCCGTGTGGCCGAACTGTTCGAAGCCCGTACGCCCAAAGACAAAGGCATGCTGGCCGAGATCACCGGTACCGTGTCGTTTGGTAAAGAGACCAAAGGCAAAGTCCGCTTGCAGATCACCGACCCTGAAGGCAAGGTCTGGGACGAACTGATCCCCAAAGAGAAGAACATCCTGGTGCACGAAGGCCAAGTGGTCAACAAGGGCGAGAGCATTGTGGACGGCCCCGCCGACCCACAAGACATCTTGCGTTTATTGGGCATCGAAGAGCTGGCCCGCTACATCGTGGACGAAGTGCAAGACGTTTACCGCTTGCAAGGCGTGAAGATCAACGACAAGCACATCGAAGTGATTGTTCGTCAAATGCTGCGCCGCGTGGTGGTCGAGAACATCGGTGAGTCCACCTACATCTCGGGTGAGCAAGTGGAGCGTTCCGAAATGCTCAACACCAACGACGCACTGCAAGCCGAAGGCAAGATCCCTGCGACATTCAGCAACTTGTTGCTGGGTATCACCAAGGCTTCTTTGTCGACCGACTCGTTCATCTCGGCCGCTTCCTTCCAGGAAACGACCCGTGTGTTGACCGAAGCGGCCATCATGGGCAAGCGCGACGAATTGCGTGGTCTGAAGGAAAACGTGATTGTGGGTCGTTTGATTCCTGCAGGAACTGGCTTGGCTTATCACAAAGCCCGTGCTGTCAAGGACGCCATGGACGACGCCGAACGCAAAGCCATTGCCGATGCAGAAGCAGCGGATTTGGCTGGCGACACAGCTGAAGACACCGTCACCGACGCTGGCGAAGCCGCCTGAGCGATGAACTCACCGCCTGTGCGGTGAGACCATTCAGCCCCTGTACCGCCATGTGGTCAGGGGCTGTTTTGTTTGGACGTGACCTGCGAGGAATGCAACATGGGTGCTCTGGTGGTGGGTGTGGTGCTGGCTTTGTGCCTGTTCTGGTCGGTGGGTGCGCACAACCGCCTGGTGCGCTTGCGCTCTGAAGTCGTGCGCCAGTGGAGCAGTGTGGACGCTGTTTGGCTGCGCCTGTTGGTGCGTTTGCAAGGGGGCTTGGCGGCACGCCAAAGCTTGGTCAGCGAGGACGAGGCGCGGGAGCTACAAGCCCTGCAAAATGCCAGCGACCAGATGCTGGAAGCCCTCACGCAGGCCCGAATCCAGCCTATGGACGAAGCGGTACAAAAACAGGTGATCAGCCAGCATCTGCTGCTGGTCAGTGAAATCCGCTCGTTGCAGCAACAAGCCAATGCAGCCATACGTCCCGACCTGGACATTGCGCTTAACCGCATGCGCCAGACCCTGCCCGCCGCCATGATTCCATACCATGTGGCTGTCGGTGCTTACAACGATGCCTTGATCATGCGACCGGCCTCTTGGCTGGGCCGGCGTTTGAACTTCAAACCCGCTGTGCGCATGGACTTGACCATGGCGTTCAACTCAGATTTGCAGCCATGAGCCAAAAGCCCCGGACGCACCACGCGGGAGCCTCACCACTGCCAGCAGCCGCACGTCCTCAAAGCCCAAGAACCGGCGCTTCAATCACGGGCCAATCCCCGCCGCTGTGGCGGCAACTGCAGGTCACGGCTGCGGTGGTCCAAGCGGTGCGGGCCGGGCGCTCTTTGACCGCTGAATTGGCCAGCGTGACGCCCGAGCTGCGACCGGGGGTTCAAGCCCTCACTTTTCAGGTGATGCGGCAATTGGGCCGGGCCATGGCGCTGCGCGAGCGATTGGCCAGCAAGGCACCGCCCCAAGCTGCCGACGCCCTGTTGTGCACGGCCCTGGCCCTGAGCTGGCAGGGCGACGACGCGCCCTACCCGGTGCACACCCTGGTCAACCAAGCGGTCGAGGCCGCCCGGCAGCAAAGGCAGACGCAGGCACAAAGCGGGTTCATTAACGGCTGTTTGCGGCGCTTCCTGCGCGAACGTGAAACCTTGGTGGCAGAAACGGACAGCGACCCACAGGCACGCTGGAACCATCCGCGCTGGTGGGTGACTCGTGTGCAAGACGAATACCCCGAAGACTGGCAAACACTTCTCGACATGGCACAACAACCGGCCCCCATGAGCCTGCGTGTGGACCCCCGTCACCACAGCGTGGCCGAGTACCAAGCGCAGCTGCTGGCTATTGGGTTGGCCACCCAGGCCGTTGGCGCATCGGGTTTGCAACTCGAGCGCGCGGTGCCCGTGCACCAATTGCCCGGCTTTGCTCAGGGCCATGTGTCGGTGCAGGACGCCGCCGCGCAAGTGGCAGCCCCATTGCTGCTGCAAGGGCGCGAGGCAGGGCAAGCGTGGCGCATTCTGGATGCCTGCGCTGCGCCTGGCGGCAAAACAGGGCACCTGCTGGCCTGCTACCCCAACGCACAGGTGTTGGCAATCGATGTGGACGCCGAACGGTGTCAACGCATCGCAGAAAATTTGCAGCGCTTGGGTGCACAAAATGAGGCCCGTGCCGAGGTACGCGACGCCGATGCCGCCCAGCCTGCGCAGTGGTGGGACGGCGTGGCTTTTGACGCGATCTTGCTGGATGCGCCCTGCACCGCCTCTGGCATCGTGCGCAGGCACCCCGACGTGCGTTGGCTGCGCCGCCCTGGCGACAGCGCACAACTGGCACAAACGCAGGCGCGGCTGCTCAAGGCCCTGTGGCCCTTGCTCGCCCCGGGTGGCCGTTTGTTGTACTGCACTTGCTCGGTTTTTCGGTCAGAGGGAGACGACACCGTTCAAGCGTTTCTTCAGCGCAACACCGATGCACGAATGCTGCCCTCACCCGGACATTTGATACCCGGCAAAATACCCACAGGCTTTCCTGTCAAGCACAATGCACTGGGTGAACATGACGGTTTTTATTACGCACTGCTGGAGAAAGATCGGGATTGAGCTTGGCGCTTGGTTGGCCCGGGCTTTGGCCATTGCACTGCTGGGTCTGAGTGGGGCTTGGGCTCAAACCTCCAGCGTCGAGCTGGCCGAGCTCATGCCGGTGCGCAAAGACAATGCCTTGATGATCAATGCCCAACTCATACTGGAGCTGGGCCCGGCCGTCGAAGACGCCCTCATCAAAGGGCTGGCGGTGCATTTTGTGGCCGAAGCCGAAGTGTTTCGCGAGCGCTGGTACTGGACCGATAAAAAAATCGGCGTGGCCAGCCGTTACTACCGTCTGGCTTTTCAGCCGCTGACCCGACGCTGGCGCTTGAATGTTTCCAGCGAGCCGATTTCTGGCACCGGCTTGGCCGGCAGTATTTCACAAAACTTCGAAACCCTGGCCGAGGCCTTGAGCGTGATTCGCCGCCAATCGGGCTGGAAAATCGCCGATGCCCAGAACCTGGACCCTGATGCCCGACAACGCCTGCGCTACGAATTCAAGCTGGATGTCTCGCAGCTGCCCCGCCCCTTCCAGATTGCTGCAGGAAACCAGGCCGATTGGAACCTGCAGGTCAACAAGACACTGCGCCTGAGCGAAGAGTTGGTGCGCTGACATGTCGTGGCTCAAAGCCTCCCTTGACCAAATACCCGAGCGACCTTCCCGGACTGGCCAGTGGCTGATACTGGTGGGCGCCGTGAGCTTGGCTGCGATCGGCATTGGCTTGCTGGTGCTCATGACGCAGGCCACGGGCAACCGGGAAAGTTACAACCAGAACTACGAATGGCTGGTGATCATCAATACCGTGGTGGCCAGTGGTTTGTTGATCACCATTTTGTGGGGCATGGTGCGATTGCTGCGCAGCATGTACAAAGGCCAGTTCGGTTCACGCCTGCTGGTCAAACTGGCGGGCATCTTTGCTTTGGTGGGCGTCATTCCCGGTTTGCTCATTTATGTGGTGTCTTACCAGTTCGTCTCGCGTTCGATTGAAAGCTGGTTCGACGTGAAGGTGGAGGCGGCTTTGGTGGCGGGCCTCAACTTGGGGCGGGCGACGCTGGACACCCTCAGTGAAGACCTGAACAAACAAGGCAAGGCAGCAGCCGCCAATTGGGCAGAAGCCAGCGAACTCAACCCCGCTCTGGCGGCTGAAAAAATCCGCACCCAGCTGGGAGCGAGTGATGTCGCCATCTGGACCCAAGGCGGGCAAATGGTGGCCAACGCCGGGCCATCTCGGTTTCAATTGACGACCGATCGCCCTAATGCGCAGCAACTGCGTGAGGCCCGACAAAATGGCGCCCTGTCCTGGGTGGAGGGATTGGACGAAGCCATTCCTGGCGGCGACAAGGGACGGATCAAGGTCTTGGTGCTGTTTCCCCAGTGGAGCTTGGCTTTGAGCGAAGAGCGGCGCTTGCTGATGGTGACCCAGGATTTGCCCCCCACACTGGTCAACAACGCGCTGGAAGTGCAAGCGGCCTACCGCGAATACCAAGAGCGGGCCTTGGCGCGTGACGGCCTGCGGCGCATGTACATCGGCACCCTGACGCTGAGCCTCTTTTTGGCGGTGTTGGGGGCTATTTTGCTGGCCGTGCTGCTGGGCAAACAGCTGGCCAGACCTTTGCTGGTGCTGGCCCTTGGCATGCGCCAAGTGGCAGACGGCGATCTGCGCCCCAAATTGGCGCTGCAAGGCAAAGACGAGCTGGGGGGCTTGACCCGCTCCTTTGCCGAGATGACCCAGCAACTGGCCGATGCCCGTGCTAGTAAGGAACGCAGCCTGAGCCACCTCGACCAAGCCAGAGGCAAATTGCAAACCATCCTGGACAACCTCACAGCCGGGGTCATGGTGCTGGATGCACAAGGCACCATCGAATCGGCCAACCCAGGGTCAACCCGCATTTTGCGCGTGCCGGTCAGCGCGCACGAAGGCAAGGGCCTGCAAGGCCTGCCTGGTCTGCAGGCGTTTGCCCACGAGGTGGATGCCCAATTCAAAGCCTTGCATGCCGGCACAGACGTACACGAATTGGACCACTGGCAAAAATCCTTTGACATCCATGCTGCAGGCCAGGGGCTGAGCCAAACCAGCGTGACCTTGCTCGCGCGCGGAGCTGTCTTGCCAGACGGCAAGCGCTTGTTGGTGTTTGACGATATCTCGGAAATCGTCTCGGCTGAACGCGCCCAGGCCTGGGGGGAAGTGGCCCGAAGGTTGGCGCACGAAATCAAGAACCCCCTCACGCCCATCCAGCTGTCGGCCGAGCGCCTGCAAAGACGCCTGATCGGTAAATTGGAAGCGCAAGACGACGCAGTGCTGACCAAATCTGTCAAGACGATCGTCGACCAGGTGGATGCGATGAAGCGCTTGGTCAATGAGTTTCGCGACTATGCCCGTTTACCATCGGCTGAGCTCAAGCCTCTGCAGCTCAACACACTGATCAGCGATGTGCTGGCCCTGTACGCCAGTGAGCCTCATGACAACGAGACGCGAGCCCAAATCCACACTGAGCTCGATGCAGCATGCCCTGCCATCCTGGGAGACGAACAGCAACTGCGCCAGGTCATCCACAACCTGCTGCAAAACGCTCAAGACGCCTGCGAAACGCGTGGCCACGGGCTGGCTACAGCCCGCGTACACGTGCGCACCGAGTGGCGCGAGCAGCGTCAACGGGTGCGAATGACGGTGACCGACACCGGCCCCGGCTTTGCCCCCAATATCCTGCAACGGGCCTTTGAACCCTACGTCACCACCAAGGCCAAGGGCACGGGCCTTGGCCTGGCCGTGGTCAAAAAAATAGCCGATGAACACGGCGCAAACATCAAGCTGGGTAACGTGTCAGAAGGTGGCGACATTCAAGGTGCGCAAGTCTCGTTATCATTCGCTGTGGCGCAAACCGCACAGGGGCTGGAACAGCCCCCTTCATGAACAGAGACAAAACAGGCATATGGCAAATATTTTGGTGGTGGACGACGAGCTGGGCATACGAGACCTGCTCTCAGAAATCCTCTTTGACGAGGGGCACCAGGTGGAGCTTGCCGAAAACGCCGCGCAAGCGCGTGAGGCTCGCCAGAACATGCGCCCCGACCTCGTGTTGCTCGACATCTGGATGCCCGACACCGATGGCGTGAGCCTGCTCAAGGAATGGGCGGCTACCGGCCTGTTGAACATGCCCGTGATCATGATGAGTGGCCACGCCACCATCGACACTGCGGTTGACGCCGTCAAGATCGGCGCGCATGCCTTTCTGGAAAAGCCCATTACCCTGCAAAAACTGCTCAAGGCGGTTGAACAAGCACTGGCCCGCGATCAAGTGCAGCAAGCCATGCTGGCCGCTACCCCGCCCCCGCCGCCCAGCGTGCTGTCCATGTCCTCTGTCGTCGTGACCAAAAACATTTCGGCCCCCGATGTGCAGCAAAGCTTCGAACTTGACCGACCGCTGCGCGAAGCACGTGATGCCTTTGAAAAAGCCTACTTTGAATTTCACCTGTCCCAAGAAGGTGGATCGATGACCCGAGTGGCCGAAAAAACAGGTCTGGAGCGCACCCACCTTTACCGTAAGCTCAAGCAACTTGGCGTGGACCTCACACGCAGCAAACGCAGCCATTGACTCTGGTGCCAGAGACGCTGGGAGACCAATGGCTGTCCCTGGAACGCAGCGGGCATTGACATCGGTGTTTGACGCAGTATTTTTTTGAGTTTTGCTCTCGGGCGCCCCCAAAAGACCTGCTAGAATTCACGGCTCTGGCCAGGTAGCTCAGTTGGTAGAGCAGCGGATTGAAAATCCGCGTGTCGGCAGTTCGATTCTGCCCCAGGCCACCAGATTCACCCCACAGTTTCGCAAGAGGCTGTGGGGTTTTTCTTTTTGGGTTCACCGTTCTGCACACGAACCCTGCGCAGTTCCAAAGCTACCATCACCCTCAAAACGGGGCTGGGCTTGCTGAATGACACAGCCACAGCAAGCCGACCAGTATGGGTACAAAAAGCGACGCGCGGATGGGAAAAGGCTGCGTTTCCAAAAACCACCCAACCCTCTCTGCCCAGAGCCCGGCAACCTGCCCAACCCACTGTCATTTATGGGTGAGAGGGGAAACTTGCTTTGCTTCTAAATTGATAAAAGCTATAGTATTACTGTCGCCATTCACCCTCGAATGCTCGTCCTGTCACCCTGTCCAGCCCTAAAGGAAATCGTCTGATGTCCCTTTCCATGAGATCCGCTCTTGCCGCTGTTGCCATGATGGCGGCGGCTTTTGGTGTCAATGCCCAGTCCGATTGGCCCAACCGTCCGCTCAAGTGGGTGGTTCCTTTCGCCCCTGGCGGGCCAACCGACTCGATCTCCCGGGTGCTGTCTGCTCGTCTGGCTGAATCACTGGGACAGGGCGTGGCGGTGGAAAACCGAGCAGGTGCTTCGGGTGCCATAGGCTCGGAGTTCGTAGCCCGTGCCGCGCCAGACGGTTACACGCTCGTCTTTGGCACACAAAGCACGCACGCGTCGAACCTGATCTTTTTCCCCAACATGGCCTTCGACCCAATTCGTGACTTTCAGCCCTTGACGCTGGTGGGTACCGCCTGCCTGGCGCTGATCGTGCCGCCGAGCGTTCCGGCCACCAACGTGCGTGAACTGGTGGACTGGATTGCGCGGCAATCGGGCGCGGCCAGCTATGGTACGGCCGCTGCAGGCAGTTCACAGCACGTGGCGGCTGAGCTGCTGCTGCGAAACAGCAATGTCAAAGCCATTCATGTGCCTTACAAAGGCAGCGGTGCTGCCATGCCGGACCTGCTTTCGGGCCGGCTGAGTTTCATGTTTGATAACTTGCCTTCGTCCTTGCCTTTGGCGCGCTCTGGCAAGGTGCGGGCGCTGGCCCAGACCTGCGCCAAGCGCTCGCCGGCGGCACCTGACCTGCCGACCATGGTGGAAGCCGGTTTCAAAGACTTTGTGATCGAGGGTTGGTACGGCGTCTTTGCGCCGGCCCGCACGCCGCGCCCTGTTGCTGAGCGTTTGTCGGCAGAAATCAACAAGGCTTTGCGCCATCCTGAATCGATGGAGCGTTGGAAGACCTTGGGCTTTGACCCCATTGGCAGCAGCCCCGACGCACTGGCCGAGCGACAGCGCGGTGATCTCGATTACTGGCGCCGCATGATCGAATTTACCGGCGTGAAGGTGGAATGAAGTCATGCCTGATTTCGACCTGAAAATCACCGGCGGTATGCTGGTGGACGGTACCGGCAGCCCGCGGCGCCGGTGCGATGTGGGCATCAAGGACGGCCGTGTCGTCGCGCTGGGTGAAGGGCTCGGTGCGGCGCACCAGACGTTCGATGCGCAGGGCTTGGTGGTGGCCCCGGGCTTTGTGGACATCCACACCCACTACGATGCTCAAGTGTTGTGGGACCCCGAACTGACGGTCTCACCCTGGCACGGGGTGACCACCGTAGTGATGGGCAACTGCGGCTTTGGGGTGGCACCGACCCGCCCCGAGCACCGCGACCTGATCTTGCGCACGCTGGAGCGTGTCGAGGGCATGAGCCTGTCGGCTCTGGAGGAGGGACTGGGCAGTCCTTGGCCTTTCCAGACCTTTCCTGAATACATGGACTTGCTTGAGCGCACTGCGCTGGGCATCAATGTGGCGGTGATGGTTGGGCACACGCCGGTGCGGCTGTGGGTGATGGGTGACGAAGCCACGACGCGTGCGGCCAGTGCAGCAGAGGTGGCCCAGATGAAAACACTGGTTCGCCAGGCCATGGACGTTGGCGCCGTAGGCTTTGCCACTTCGGTCTCCAAGGTCCATGTGGGCTATGCGGGCAGACCCGTGCCCAGTCGTCTGGCCGATTTCGAAGAAATGCTCGAGCTCGCACGAGCGGTCGGTGAGTCCGGCCACGGATTGATCCATTACAACGTCGGGCGCGAGCCACTCTGGGCGGCCTATGAACAGCTCTACGAGGTCAGCGGCCGACCCGTGGTGTGGACTTCGCTGTTGGCCGGCTCGCTGGGACCGGGCTCTCACCGTCTGCAGCTCGAACGCGCCGCACAGCAACGATTGAAGGGTCTGCCCATTCACGCCCAAGGCGCTTGTCGACCGATACAGTTTGAGTTTGACTTTCGCTCACCCGTTGTGTTTGACACTTGGGCATCCTTCGAGCCGGTGCGCCTGGCGGACGACGAGGCGCAGCGGCGTGCTGTCTACGCAGACCCGGCGTTTCGCGCCCGTCTGAAGCGACAGGTCGCCGGTCGCGGACCGGATGACGCATGGTTTGCTGGCAAAGAGGCTGAAGGCGACACGCGAAGGGCATCTTTCCGTGAGATGGTGATTTCTGGGACGAACGATGCCAGCCTGCTCGAGTGCAAGCTGGTCGATCTGGCGCAAGAGCGACAGGTGGATCCGGTCGACCTGATGCTGGATCTGGCCCTGGCCAGCGATTTGCAAATGCGCTGGCGAATTGCCCTGCTTAATTTTGATGAAAGTGAAGTCGGTGAGATATTGGCCGACGCCCATGTGGTGCTGGGTCTCGGCGACGGCGGCGCGCACATGAGCCAGTTATGCGATGCTTGCCATCCCACTTACCTCCTTGGCCATTGGGTTCGTGAACGCGGTGCTTTGAGTCTGGAAGAGGCGGTGCGGCGTCTGACCTCGCACCCTGCCGATGTATTTGGCTTGCATGACCGTGGGCGGGTGGCCTTGGGATTGCCTGCCGATCTGGTGGTCTTCGACCCTGAGCGTGTCGGTGCCGAGCCGCTGGAGCGGGTCTATGACCTGCCTGCAGGACAAGACCGGTTGATCAGCCGGGCCATCGGCGTCGAGGCGGTTTTTGTCAATGGTCAACGCATGGGGTCGCAGGCTCATGCAGCCGGTAAGCTGCTGAGGCAGCAGTCCCATTCTGCTGATTGAGTTGGCCCGAGCCCAGACCACGCTACCAAAAACACCCCACAGTTTCACAAGAGGCTGTGGGGTGTTTCATAAAGCGCAAGGGGGTTTTGATTTAATTTCCGAACGGATTGTTTCTAACGCCCGGTAAGTTCGGCTGCGCTGGGCTTGGCGTTTGAACTGGTGCATCGCTCAAGGTTTTGAGGAAAGCCACCACATCGTCAATTTCTCGTTCAGTCAGTGCAGGGCCTGCCGATGCTGGACGGTTGAAAGGCACACGGTCAGAGATGATGTTGCCAAGATATGCCGTAGGCAAATCATTCGGGACGCCCTTGGGCCCATACCAACGCTTGGGATCGCTGTTGCGAGTGGCATAAAAACTCACCACATCGCGCAGGTCTTTGAAAAAGCCGTTGTGCATCCAAGCTTTTCTTTCGGCGGTGTTGCGCAATGAGGTCATGCGGAAAGTGCCACAAAATTTTTCAATGCTGACGTCGTTAGGCACATTGCTGGTGAGGGCTGGCTTGGTCCGATCGGGACCGCACAAACCCAAGTCAAAAAACGAGGGGTTGGCGTTTCTAGGGATGGCCTTGTTGCGGGGAATGCCAGTGGCGTAAAACGCAAAGTCGGTAAAAAGTGAATCGCTGGGTTTAGATGAATTGGGGTTCATCAGGTGGCAAGAGGCGCAGTGGCCTTTTTTCACGTCCATGAACACTTTCATACCATTTGACTCTTGAACTGTAAGTCTTGATTTACCTTGAATGAATTGGTCGTATTTGCTGTTGAATGGCTGAAGCGCTGAACTTCTTTCAAATGCAGCAATGGCCACACCAATTTTTGCAAATGCAAGGTTAGGGTTGTTAAATATTTGGCTGCCAAACTCATCCTTGAACATTTGTGCATACGGTGCGGCAGCAATTTTGCGAACCACACTGGGGATGTCTTTGTTGTTCAATTCCAATGGATTCAAAAGTGGGTCAAGAGCTTGCAATTCAGCTGCGTCCGAACGTCCGTCCCAAAATAGGCCGCCCACTGGGTCAACATCTTCACCCGTCACCCTGAAATGGAATTTGGGAGTGAAGGAGATGTAGGCGTTGGACATGGCGTTGCGCCCGCCGATCGATCGAGGAGTACTGCCTTGTGCAACACCAATTTTGGAGCCGTTGTTGCCGGCAAAGCCCGAACTGGCCATGTGGCAGTCGTTGCACGAAGTTCCTCTTGGTTCAGACAGGGCTCGGTCTTTGAAAATTTGACTGCCTAAGTTTTCTAGGCGGGTGAAGTTGGTTTGAGCTGGCAGAGGGGAAACGGGTGCAATGGCTGGTTGAGGTTGAGGTTGAGGTTGAGGTTGAGGTTGAGGTTGAGGTTGAGGTTGAGGTTGAGGTTGAGGTTGCGCTTGAATTCGGGGCTGTGGTTGGACTTGGTTTTGGGCCTGAGCAACAGGGATGCCGCAAAGCAGGGAAAGGCAGACACAATAAATCCGAAATGTCGAAAATGAATCCGCCTCTTTTTAAAAATGTTTTGGATGCCATTTCATACCCCCTAAGATGAAGTGTTGAACAAATTGACGGCAAACCAACAAACTGGAATGCCCGAAAAATAAAAGCAAAATTTGTGCCGACAAAATGTCAATTATTTGACCTTGATTATGGCGAGCAAGACCAAGCTTATATTTATAAATAATAAAAATTTAATCTGAACACAGTAATTGCTCTTTGCCACCGCAATGGTTCAAACAAGCCATCAAGCTGGATTCATTATTAGAACCTCAGGCGTTGTGCAAAACCCCATCGCGCTCTTGAATGGCCCCGCTGCGCGCCAGCTCGGCCAGCATCATGTCCAACCAGTTGCTCAGGCTGTGGCCTTGGCCAAAGCGCTGGTGCAGGTCGCGCATGTAGGGCATGTTCATGGCCCAAGCGCTGAATTCGGCTTTGGAGATTTCGCCCCATTCCAACAGTTTGAACTTGAGCAGGACCTTGCTGCCGTAACGGGCGTGCCGCACGGGGTTTTGCGCAAAGCCTTCAAGCTTGCTGCGGGCCAGCGCCAGCGCGGGGGCCACTTCGGTGAACACGGCGCCGTGGCCCGGGATGATGGTGGCGGGGTCAAGCCGTTCGATCAGGTCCAGGGTGTGGGCCACTTCGTCAAAGGCGTCGATGCCCACCAACTCCGGAAACACCACGCCAAAACCGTTTTGCCAGAGCGCATCGGCCGACATCAGCAAGCGGTGTTCAGGCGCGAACAAGATGACCGAGTGCGGGTCGTGCCCGGGGGCGGCGTGCACTTGCCATTCCATGTCGGCCCAGCGGTGGGTGCTGCCCGGTTGCAGCAAGCCGGTAAAAGCAAAGGCGGGGCAGTTTTGTCCAGTGGGTTGGTAGCTCAATTCGTCTTCTCGCCAATGCTGCACGGCTTGGGACAGGCCCGGCGGAATCCAGGTTTTCAGGGCCGGGTAAAGCGCTTGCAGGGCCTGGTTGCCGCCGCAGTGGTCGCTGTGGAGGTGGGTGTTGGCCAGCTGGTCCAGTGTGCGGCCTTGCAGGGCGTGCTGCACCAGGGCCAGGGTTTGCGCCTGGTGCGCGACGTAGCCGCTGTCGACCAAGGTGGCGCTGTGCGCGTCCAGCAGCAGCGCATTGTTGGCCGACAGCCAGCCACGCTCAAACACCTGCACGCCAAGTGGCAGGGCGCTGTGTGGGGTCATTTGGCGCTGCGCAGCTCGCGGCGCAGGATTTTGCCCACGTTGGATTTGGGCAGCTCGTCGCGGAACTCGATGTATTTGGGGCGCTTGTAACCGGTGAGTTGGTCTTGGCAAAAACGCGACAAGGCCTCTTCGGTCAGCATCGGGTCGTTGCGCACCACAAACACCTTGATGGTTTCGCCTTGCATGCTGTCGGGGATGCCCACGGCCGCGCATTCGACCACGCCGGGGCAGGTCGAAATGACATTTTCCAGCTCGCTGGGGAAGACGTTGAAGCCGCTGACGATGATCATGTCCTTTTTGCGGTCCACGATGCGGGTGAATCCTTGATCGTCCATGATGCCGATGTCGCCGGTGCGCATGAAGCCGTCAGCCGTGAAAGTTTTGGCGTTTTCTTCGTGCTGGTTGAAGTAACCGGTCATGACGTTGGCGCCGCGAATACAAATTTCACCCGAGCTGCCCAGGGGCAGGCTTTGGCCGTCGTCGTCTTTGATGGCGATGTCGATGCCCGGCAGGGGCAGTCCGATGTTGCCGCTGAAGGTCTTTTGCGTGACCGGGTTGTTGGTGCCGATCGCGCAGGTCTCGCTCATGCCCCAGCCCTCGATCATGGCGCTGCCCGTGGCCGATTGCCAGTGCCGCGCCGTGCCTTCAGATGCGGCCATGCCGCCTGCCTGTGTCAGTTTGAGCGACGAAAAATCGATGGTCTTGAACATCGGGTGCTGCATCAACGCGTTGAACAGCGTGTTCACCCCGGGCAGCACATGAAAGGGACGCTGCTTGAGCACGTCGATGAACTTGGCAAAGTCACGCGGATTGGGCACCAGCGTGATGAAGGAGCCTTGGCGCATGGCCAGCAGGCACAAAGTCAGCGCGAAGATGTGGTACAGCGGCAGCGCAGCAATGCTGTTGACTTTGCGCAGATCCCCTATTTCGGCCAAAGCCGGGGAGAACCAACCCTCGGCTTGCAAGATGGACGCGACCACGTTGCCGTGCGTCAACACGGCCCCTTTGGACAAGCCAGTGGTGCCCCCCGTATATTGCAAAAATGCGGTGTCGTCCATGGTCTGTGCTGTGGGCCGCAGGCTCAGGCCGCGGCCTTGGGCGATGGCTTTGTTGAACGGGGTGACGGTGCGCTCGCCGCTCAGGGGCAGTTCGAACGGGGGGACCGTTTTGGCCAGGTGCCTTACGGCAAAGCTCAACCAGCGACCGTTGATGGGGCCCAGCAAATCGCCGATCGACGCCAGCACCACATGCTGCACAGCGGTGCGCTCAATCACGTCCTGCAAGGTGGCGGCGAAGTTTTCCAGAATCACGATGGTCGTGGCCCCAGAGTCCTTAAGTTGGTGCTCGAGCTCGCGTGCTGTGTAGAGGGGGTTGACGTTCACGCAGGTGTAGCCCGCCCGCAAAATGGCGGCCATGGTCACGGCAAACTGGGGCAGGTTGGGCAGCATGATGGCCACCCGGCTGCCGGGCTCAAGGCCCTTGTTTTGCAGCCAGGCCCCCATGGCGGTGGACAATTCGTCGAGCTGTTTGTAGCTCATCCAGCGGTTCATGCAGACCGAAAACGGGCTGTTGCCGTGCTCTCGGAATGCCCGCTCGAGCAAGTCGGTCAGGCTTTTGTACTGCGTGGTGTCGATGTCGTGGGGCACACCGGGCGGGTAATTCTTGAGCCAGATACGGTCCATGCGCTTATCTCCTGTAGGCCTGCATTGTCACCAGCTCCCGCCGGGGCCGACACAGGGCAATTCCTGAGAGGAGGTCTTGGCGGTCTCACAGGCGACAAAACCCGTGTGAGTCGGGGCCAGGCCAAAGGGCGCACAATGGGGTTAACCCTAGGCGCCGACATGAACACCCCCTTTGAAAAGCGTACCAACCGATTCACTTCGCTGCTGCGTCAGCTGTGGCGGCATTTGTTTGGCGCAGCCGATGAGGGGCCGACGGTACCGGCCGGGCCGGCCCGCAAGCGTGCCAACTGGGTGCCCATCCGCTCGCTCTCCCCACGCCACAAGCCGCGCGTCGTGCGGCATTTGCAGGCCCTGCCCGCCGCAGACCGCTACCTGCGCTTTGGCTATGCCGCCACTGACGAGCAAATTGAGCGTTATGTGCAGGGTCTGAATTTTGAGCGGGACGAGATTTTCGGAGTCTTCAACCGCCGCCTCGAGTTGGTGGCCATGGCGCACCTGGCCTATTCGGTCGACCCGAAATGGGCCACTTGCGCCGAGTTTGGCGTCTCGGTGTCACCGCACCAGCGTGGCAAAGGCCTGGGGGCCAAGCTGTTTGCGCATGCGGTGATGCACGCCCGCAACCAGGGGGTGAACCTCTTGTTCATCCATGCGCTGAGCGAGAACGTGGCCATGCTCAAGATTGCACGCCATGCAGGTGCCGTGGTGCAGCGCGATGGCAGCGAAAGCGAGGCTTACCTGTCCATGCCGCAAGCCACCCTGGACAGCCAGCTCAATGGGTTGATGCAAGAGCAAATGGCCGAGGTGGACTACCATCTCAAAATGCAGGCCCACCAGTTTCGCCAGTGGCTGGACACGGTGCAAGAAATCCGCCGCGGCGTGCGCGATGCACGTCACAGCACGCGCGGGCCTTGAGTGGGCAATGAGTGGACCGTTTGTCATCCAAATCCGCTATCCTTGCGGTCTGTTCACTACAGCATGTCCTGCAAGCCTAGACCGTGTCTGATCCTCACCCCGCGCGCCACGCCGAGCGCGAAGACAAGCGGAGTTTTCTGCAAAAACTCGCGGAGTTCATCCACCCTGGACCCGACTCGACCGATGAGCTGATCGAGACCTTGGCCGAGGCCGAGGACAACCAGATCATCAACACCGAGAGCCGTTTGATGCTCGAGGGCGTGATCCGCATGGCCGACATGACCGCCAGCGATGTGATGCTGGCGGCCCCGCGCATGGACTTGCTCAACATCGAAGACCCCGTGGACGAGTTGTTGCACCAGGTGATCGACACCGGGCATTCGCGTTTTCCGGTTTACGAGGGTGAGCGCGACAACATCATCGGCATCTTGTTGGCCAAAGACCTGCTCAAACTGCAGCGTGCGCCCGAGTTGAACATCCGCGCCCTGTTGCGCCCAGCGGTGTTTGTGCCCGAGAGCAAGGGCTTGAACGATCTGCTGCGGCAGTTTCGCGACAACCGCAACCACCTGGCCATCGTGATCGATGAGTACGGGCGGACAGCCGGGCTGATCACCATCGAGGATGTGTTGGAGCAAATTGTGGGCGAGATCGAGGACGAGTTCGACATCGCCGAGGATGCGGGCGATATCTTTGGTTTGCCCGACCGCAGCTTCAGGGTCAGCGGCGACACCGCCATCGAGCGCGTGGACGAGGCTTTTGGCGTGGATTTGAAGCGAGCGCGGCAGGCCGAAGACGAGCACGATTTTGACACCCTGGGTGGGCTGATTGCCCACGAGATGGGCCATGTGCCGCACCGGGGCGAAAGCTTCGAGCTGGCGGGCCTGCGCTTTGTCGTCTTGCACACGCGCGCTGGTGCGGTGCGCTGGTTCAAGGTGGCGCCCTTGCCTGCTGTCGGCAGCGACCAGCCTGCCAGCGCCAGCAACGCGCCTGCACCTGGGCCCGCCGCATGAGCGTTTGGCAGCCACGCGAGCGGGGCTGGCAGACTGTTTGGCCTGCATTGGCAGGTGCTGCGCAGGCCGCGTCCATCGCTTGGCCGGGCAGTGGTCATGCCCTGGGTTGGTTGCAGCTTGTGAGTTTGACCCTCTTGGCGACGGGCTTGGCCCGCATGGCGCGTCTTGCCCGCGGACCCTTCACGCAGGGACGTGGGGCCCATACCCTCAAAAAGGCGGCTTGGTTTGGCGGCGTGTTTGCCACGGCCTGGTTGGCGGGGAGTTTTTGGTGGTTGTATGTGTCCATGCACCAGGTTGGCGGTTTGCCAGCGCCTTTGGCTGTGCTGGCCGTGTTGGCGTTGGCAGCGGCGCTGGCGCTGTATTACGCCGCTGCTTCGGCCCTGTGGGTGCATCTGGCGCGGGGCCTGGTGACGGTCCGGCCTGGCTTGGCCAGCGCCCTGTTTGCCGCTTTGTGGACTTTGGCAGAGCTCATGCGCGGTCGTTGGCTCACCGGTTTTCCTTGGGGAGCAGGCGGTTATGCGCATGTCGACAGCGCCTTGGTAGCCTTCGCGCCATGGGTCGGCGTGTACGGCATGGGGGCCATCGCGGCTTGGCTGGCCATGCGTCTGGCGTTGACAGGCTGGCGCCTGGGGGCGCTCAGGCCCCTGCTGGGTGTGGGGTTCTTGGCATGGGCTTTGCAGGCTTTCGGACCGGTGTTCACCACCTCCGCAGGACTGGGGCAGGTGCAATTGCTGCAGGCCAATATTTCGCAGACCGACAAGTTCCAGGCTGCCAGTGGCGTGCGCGATGCGCTTCAGTGGTACGACGCGCAGTTGCGCGCCAGCCAGCAAGCCCTTGTCGTGGCCCCGGAGACCGCCATTCCCTTGCTGCCGCAACATTTGCCAGAAGGCTACTGGTCTGGCTTGCAGGGGCATTTCGCCCAGCCGGGCCGACCTGTGGCCTTGGTGGGCCTGCCCTTGGGCAGTCTGGAGCAGGGCTACACCAACTCGGTGGTGGCATTGGGGCCGCAGGGTGCTGTGCCCTACCGTTATGACAAATCGCACCTGGTGCCCTTTGGCGAGTTCATGCCGCCGGGTTTTGTCTGGTTCATCCGCATGATGAACATTCCTTTGGGTGATTTCAATTCGGGTGGATGGGACCAACCATCGCTGGCCTGGCAGGGCCAGCGCTTGGCTCCCAACGTTTGTTACGAAGACCTGTTCGGCGAAGAGCTGGCACTGCGTTTCAAAGACCCGGCCACCGCGCCAACGGCCTTGGTGAATGTGAGCAACATCGCCTGGTTTGGCGACACGCTGGCGGTGGACCAGCACCTGAACATCTCGCGCCTGCGGGCCATTGAGCTGGGCCGCCCCATGCTGCGCGCCACCAACACCGGGGCCACCGCCATCATCGACCACACCGGCCGCGTGACCGACCAGTTGCCCCGCTTCACCCGGGGCAGCCTGACGGGCACTTTTGAAGGGCGTCATGGCCTCACGCCCTTTGCCCGTTGGGCCGGTGCCTGGGGTTTGGCACCCCTGTGGGCGCTGTGCTGTGTGGTGGTGGCTTGGGCTTTTTGGAAGCGGCAAAGGCCGTAAAATCAAGTGTTCGCGCAAAACTTGCGCCCATCCAACTCCGGCCAGCTCGCTGCTGGCTCCGCTTCGGCCATGTTGACCTTCCAGCAGATCATTCTCAAATTGCAGCAGTACTGGGACGCCCAGGGCTGCGCCTTGCTTCAGCCCTACGACATGGAAGTAGGCGCTGGCACCAGCCACACCGCCACGTTTTTGCGCGCCATTGGCCCCGAGCCTTGGAAAGCCGCTTATGTGCAACCCAGCCGACGCCCGAAAGACGGCCGCTACGGAGAAAACCCCAACCGCCTGCAGCACTACTACCAATACCAGGTGGTTTTGAAGCCCGCGCCCAGTAACATCCTGGAGCTGTACTTGGGCTCGCTCGAAGCCTTGGGATTTGACCTCAAGAAAAACGACATCCGCTTCGTTGAAGACGATTGGGAAAACCCCACCCTGGGCGCTTGGGGCTTGGGCTGGGAAGTCTGGCTCAACGGCATGGAAGTCACGCAGTTCACCTACTTCCAGCAAGTAGGCGGCATCGACTGCAAACCGATCACCGGCGAGATCACCTACGGGCTGGAGCGCTTGGCCATGTATCTGCAGGGCGTGGACAACGTCTACAACCTGAAGTGGACCGACACCCTGAGTTATGGCGATGTGTACTTGCAAAACGAGCAAGAGCAGTCGGCCTACAACTTTGAGCACTCGGACGCTGACTTCTTGTTCACCGCTTTCAGTGCGCACGAAAAACAAGCCCAGAACCTGATCGTTCAGCAGCTGGCCTTGCCCGCCTACGAGCAAGTGCTCAAGGCCGCACACACCTTCAACCTGCTGGATGCGCGCGGCGCGATCAGCGTGACCGAGCGCGCCGCCTACATCGGCCGCATCCGCAACCTGGCCCGCAGCGTGGCGCAGAGTTATTACGAGAGCCGCGAACGTCTGGACTTCCCGATGGCCCCGCGTGAATGGGTTGCCCAAATGCCCAAGAAAGCCGCGTGAGGAGCACGACATGACGACACAAAATTTGCTGGTGGAATTGTTTGTGGAAGAGCTGCCGCCGAAGGTGCTCAACAAACTCGGCGCTGCTTTCTCTGGCGTGCTGGCTGAACAACTCAAGGCCCAGGGTCTGGCTGCGGCCGACGCGGTAGTGACGGCTTTTGCATCGCCCCGCCGCCTCGCTGCGCATGTGACCGGCGTGCTGGCGCAAGGTGCCGACAAAGCCGTGCAGCAAAAGCTGATGCCCGTGGCTGTGGGCCTGGATGCGGCTGGCAACGCCACACCTGCACTGCTTAAAAAACTGCAAGCGCTGGGCGCTGATGTGAGCGACCCGGCTGCTGCCGTGGCCTCCCTTAAGCGCGCACCGGACGGCAAAGCAGAAGCCCTGTTTTACGACAGCATCGTGAAAGGCGCTTCGCTGCAAGCGGGTCTGCAAAAGGCGCTGGAAGAAGCGCTGACCAAGCTGCCAATACCCAAAGTCATGCAGTACCAGCTGGAAACCGATTGCGAATTACCGGGTTGGAGCAGCGTGAATTTTGTGCGCCCCGCGCACAGCCTGATCGCCCTGCATGGCAGCACCGTGGTACCGGTCAAGGCGCTGGGCCTGACAGCTGGCAACAGCACGCAAGGCCACCGCTTTGAGGCCAAAGTCTCGCCCGTGGTGTTGCAGCATGCCGACCAGTACGCAGAGACCTTGAAAAACGACGGCTCGGTCATCGCCAGCTTTGCCGAGCGCCGCGCCGAGATCGTGCGCCAGCTGCAAGCTGCGGCTGCCAAGGTGGGTGGTGGTTGCCAGCCGATTGAAGATGACGCCCTGCTGGACGAAGTGACCGCCCTGGTCGAGCGGCCCAATGTGCTGACCTGCCAGTTCGAGACCGAGTTCTTGGGCGTGCCGCAAGAATGCTTGATTCTGACGATGAAGGCCAATCAGAAATACTTCCCTTTGATCGACGCATCGGGCAAGCTGACAAACCTTTTCTTGGTGGTGAGCAACATCACCCCCGACGACGCTTCGTTGGTGATCGGCGGCAATGAGCGCGTGGTGCGCCCGCGCCTGGCCGATGCCAAATTCTTCTTTGACCAAGACCGCAAGAAAACACTAGAGTCACGCGTCGACGGACTGTCCAAGGTGGTTTATCACAACAAGCTGGGCACTCAGGGCGAGCGCATGGCGCGTGTGTGCGCCATCGCCAAGGCCATCGGCCAGCAAGTGGGCGGCGATGCGCTGGCGGCGCAAGCCGAACAGGCCGCACGCTTGGCCAAGACCGATTTGCTGACCGACATGGTCGGCGAGTTCCCTGAACTGCAGGGCATCATGGGCGGCTATTACGCCCGCCACGATGGCCTGAGCAGCGATGTGGCCGAAGCGATTGAAGACCATTACAAACCCCGCTTTGCCGGTGACGACTTGCCCCGCAACCCAGTGGGCTTGGTGGTCGCTCTGGCCGATAAGCTCGAAACCCTGGTCGGCATGTTCGGCATTGGCAACGTGCCTACCGGTGACAAAGACCCGTTCGCGCTGCGTCGCCACGCTTTGGGCGTGATCCGCATGCTGATCGAAAAAGACGCGGCGCTGGGCTTGCGCGAATTGCTGGCGCTGTCTGCCCCCGTGTTTGGCGACAAGATCACGGGCGGCACAGAGGCCTTGATCGACTTCGTTTACGACCGCCTGTCGGGCAGCCTGCGCGAGCAAGGCTTCAGCGCGCAAGAGGTCGATGCCGTTATGGCCTTGCGTCCTTCCCGTCTGGGGCAGGTCAACCATTGCCTGTCGGCCGTGCGCGCCTTTGCCGCCTTGCCCGAGAGCCCCGCTTTGGCCGCTGCCAACAAGCGCATCGGCAATATCCTCAAGAAAGCCGGTGAGGTGGATGCCCACGTCAATCCCGCCTTGCTTCAGGAAGACGCCGAGAAAGGCCTGTTTGCGGTCATGCAACGGCTTTTACCCGAATCCGAATCGCAGTTTAATGCTGGTGACTACACCGCCAGCTTGCAAACCCTGGCCGCACTGCGCGCCCCGGTGGACGCTTTTTTTGACGACGTGATGGTCAACGCCGAAGAAATAGACCTGCGCTTGAACCGCCAGGGCCTGCTCAAGTCGCTGCATGTGGCCATGAACCGCGTGGCCGACTTGTCGCGTCTGTCAGCTTGATCGACCGACCCTAGCAAGTTTCCTTACCCGAGCGCGCATGAACACCCACTTGAAACTCGTCATCCTGGACCGCGACGGCACCATCAACCGCACGGGTGACGAGTTCGTCAAATCGCCGGACGAATGGGAGCCCTTGCCCGGGGCCTTGGAGGCGATCAGCCGCTTGAACCACGCGGGCTTTCATGTGGTGCTGGCTACCAACGAGTCGGGCTTGGGTCGGGGCCTGTTTGACATGGCCGCCTTCAATGCCGTGCACAGCCACCTGATCAAAAAATTGGCGGCTGTGGGCGGGCGCATCGATGCCTTCTTCTATTGCCCGCATGCGGCCGATGAGGGTTGTGGTTGCCGCAAACCCTGGCCAGGTCTTTTCTCGCAAATTGCCGAGCGCTATGGCGTGGACCTGAACGGTGTGCCCTGCATTGGCAACAGCCTGATCGACATGCAAGTCGCCGAAGTGGTCGGCTGCGTGCCGCACATGGTGCTGAGCGGGCGTCATCCCGAATGGCTGGGGCAAGCTTTGCCACCGGGTTTTCCGGTCGGAACACAGGTGCATACCGATCTGGCCGCCTGTGTCGATCATTTGTTGGGCTCGGAATCGGGCTCGCGCTTACCTTTGACAACGACGACAACATGAATTTCATCCGCTCTCTGGTCCATGTGTTGTGGATGGCCATCACCGTCATCCCTTGGGCCCTGTTTGTGGTGCTGATCTCTTATTTCGTCAGCAGCACACGCCTGTATTGGTTTTGCGCGGGCTGGTTGCGCCTGGCGGTGAACAGCGGCACCTGGATTTTGGGTATCAAAAACCGCATCCAGGGCATGGAAAACTTGCCCCAGGGCACCAAGGACCCAGCCGTCTTGTTGGTCAAACACCAGTCGACCTGGGAGACCTTTGTGATGCCCGCGATCATGCCGCACCCCTTGGCCTATGTGTTCAAAAAAGAGCTGCTGCATGTCCCGTTCTTTGGCTGGGCCATGGCGCGCATGGACATGATCCACATCGACCGCAAGCAGCGCTCGCGTGCATTTGCCAAGGTGGTTCAGCAAGGCCGCAGGCTGATGGCCGAGGGGGTTTGGGTCATCATGTTCCCCGAAGGCACACGCATCCCGCGGGGCCAAAAAGGCGAGTACAAAAGCGGCGGTGCGCGCCTGGCCATTGCGGCCGGTGTGCCGGTGATCCCGATTGCCGTCACCTCGGCGCGTTGCTGGCCGACACGGGCCTTCGTCAAAAAACCCGGGGTGGTGGACATCTCGATTGGCCGTGCCATTGCGAGCGAGGGCCGCAGTGCCGATGAGTTGATGCAAGAGGTCGAGACCTGGATCGAATCTGAAATGCACCGCCTTGACCCCGAGGCTTACCCCGCTGTCTCCGGGCAATGACCAGGGCTGGGCGAAGCATGCGCGCGCCTTTGCAGTTTGTGCTGGACTTTTTCACTGGGGGTGACCCGGTGCAGCCCGCACCGCCCGCCTCGGTCGCCCCCACAGCAGATGCGCGTGTGCCGGATGTTTCATCTGCACCTTCTTCGCCTTCTGCGTCAGTCCTCAGCACAGGCGATCAAGAAACGCCTTTGGTTCAGTCAGAGAACAGTCCTTGGGGCTTTACCCACCCCGCCGCCAACCGCCACGCCCAGCTGCAGGGCGTCACGGTGTCTTACCGTTTTGAACGCTCGCGCCGCAAGAGCATCGGCTTTCTGGTGGGGGCTGATGGTTTGGTGGTGCGATCGCCCAACTGGGTGACGATGCGCGAGGTGGATGCCGCGGTGCAAGAAAAAGGCGCCTGGATAGTGGCCAAGTTGCAGCAATTCAAAGAGCGGCAGACCGAACAGTTTCATAAAGCCATTGAGTGGCGGCACGGGGCCGAGGTGCCGTTTTTGGGGCGCACCGTGCAGCTGTGTGTGCTTGAGCGCGGTGTAGGGCGCGTGCTAGGTCAAGACATTCCGCCCGAGCAGGTGCTGCCCGTGACGGTGCCGCCCGGTGCCTCGGTGACCCAGGTGCGCGATGCTGCGCAGGCTTGGCTCAAAAAGCAGGCCAAAGTCCTGTTTGAAGAGCGCCTGCACCACTTTGCACCCCTGTTGGGCGTGCGTTGGCAAAAGCTCAGCCTGTCCAGCGCCAGCACGCGTTGGGGAAGCGCCCGCGTCGACGGTCACATCCGCCTGAATTGGCGGCTCATCCACTTGCCCATCAGCCAGATCGACTACGTGGTAGTCCACGAGTTGGCCCACCTGCGCGAGATGAACCACAGCCCCCGATTTTGGGAGACCGTGGGCGAGGTCATGCCCGACTACGCAGAGCGCCGCAAAGCCTTGCGCCAGGCACCGGTGGATCTCAAAGAAGACTGAGGCGTGCCTCGGGTGAAGGCGCGTCTGACGGACTGGTGCTGAACCGCACCACCCCATCGGATCCTCGATCGCGCTGCATTTGACCGGACAGCCACAGCAGGTTCAGGTGGGCCACGGCTTCGCCCAAGGCGAAGGTGGTTTGGTGTACGTCCAAGGGGCGTTTGAAGAGCACGGGCAGCAGTTCGTGGGCGCAGTGCGCTTGCAATGTGCAGGCGCTCAGCAGTTCGGCAAGGCGATCTTGGTGGTGGGTTTGCAGTTGCGCAATGCGCGTGGCTGCGCCTTGAAACGGCCGCCCGTGCGAGGGCAACACCAAGGTGGTGTCCGGCAGGTGCGCCATGCGCTGCAGCGAGCCCAGAAACAGCTGCAGCGGGTTGCTGTCGGGCTCCATCGCATACACACTGACATTGGTGGAAATGGACGGCAGCAGCATGTCACCGCTGATCATCAACTGCTGTTGCGCATCGACTAAAGCCATGTGTTCGGGCGAGTGACCATAGCCGCTGATGCACTGCCAGATGCGCTCGCCAATGCGCACACGCGCACCGTCCATCAAGCGCACATAAGCGTTGGGGATCTTCGGAACCATGCTGGGGTAATAACCGACACGGGCCTGCACCTGAGCCAGTTCGTCGGGTTGGTTCCAGCCATGCGCGGTGAAAAAAGCCACGGTAGGTGCCCCACCAAAATTGGACAGTCCGCTGCAAGCGAGCAGCGACGACTGGTATTCGCTGGTGCTCATCCACAAAGGGGCTTGCCAGCGCTCGCACAACCAATGGGCCAGGCCCATGTGGTCTGGGTGCATGTGCGTGACCAGCACGCGCAGGATCGGCAAGCCTTGCAGCGCCTGCGTTTCGATCTGCTGCCAGGCCTCTCGGGTGGCAGGGTTGTCGACGCCGCAGTCCACCGCCGTCCATCCCTCTTGCATCACGCCGTATTGCGTGGGGTGGGGCAGACGGTCACGCAGCAGCCACAGGTTGATGTGGTTGAGGGCAAAGGGAAGGCCCATGCGCAACCAGAACACGCCAGGTGCCACTTCGGTGACCGTGCCGGACTGCGGCAGTTGCTCGCCCAGGGGATAAAGCAGCGGCGGCATGGCCGTTCGCAACTCGGGGGCGGGCGGGGCGTGGGACGAATCAGGCATGCGGGGGGGTGGTTTCGGTTAGCATTCGGACCATTGACGTTAACGTTAACGTCAAATATGAATCGTTATTCTAGGAGGCAGCTTTTCGCAAGGCTGTCCCCCTTGCGCAAGACGGTGAGGACCCCACGCCATGGCGAACACTTACACGATCAGCGATCTGGCCCAAGAATTTGACCTGACCACCCGTGCCATTCGTTTTTACGAAGACATGGGCTTGCTCGAACCCGAGCGTTCTGGCCCAGGGGGGCGCAACCGCGTGTATTCGGCCCGCGACCGCACCCGTTTGAAACTCACCTTGCGCGCCAAGCGGCTGGGCTTGTCGCTCAACGAAGCCAAGGGACTGATCGACATGTACGACAGTCCTCGCGATACGGTGCCGCAGCTCAAAAAATTCCTCGTGGTGCTGGCCGAACACCGCCAACAGCTGGAGTCGCAATTGGCCGACCTGGAGGCGACGCTGGACGAAGTCAAAACCCACGAAAAAGAGACCCGCAGTTTGCTGAACAAGGCCAATAAGGCCGTTCCAGCCAGCTGATCTCCGCGGTTTGGGCCGTACCGAGACCCCCGTGTTGCGGGCATGCTGGCCACCGGCTATTGGTTGACGTTGACGTAAACGTCAATTACAGTTCGGCTTGACCTTAACCTCCGGATGCGATGTGACCTCAGCCCTGACCCCCCACGAGCGTGTTGCCACGAGCCTGGCCCGTCAGGGCATGATGAACCACTTGGGTGTTCGCCTGTTGTCGGCCTCGGTTGGGCAGGTCGAACTGGCGGTGCCCTACAGCGACAAGGTCACGCAGCAACAAGGCGGCTATCACGGTGGTGCCATTGGCGCACTGGCGGACATTGCCGCCGGTTACGCTGCACTGACCGTGTCGCCAGAAGGCATGGAAGTCACCACAGTGGAATACAAGATCAACTTTCTCTCCAACTTTCAAGGCGGAGAGATTCGCGCCACCGGTCGCGTCACCAAGGCGGGCAAACGCATCATCGTGACCACGGCCGAGGTGGTGCACATCGACGACACCGGCAAACGCTCGGACTGCGCGGTGATGCAGTCGACGCTGGTGCCTGTAGCCAAAACTTACTAGTGTGTTCAGCGTTGGGCGTTTTGCGTTCAGCGTGAAAATCAACTGAAACTGCTCAACGCTCAACGCAAAACCCCATTAGGAACCCCCATGAACAACTTGCCTGGCCTCAACTTCCAACTCGGTGAAGACATCGACGCCCTGCGCGACGCCGTACGGGACTTTGCCCAAGCCGAAATCGCCCCCCGCGCTGCCGAAATCGACCGCAGCGACCAGTTCCCGATGGACCTGTGGCGCAAGATGGGCGACCTCGGCGTGCTGGGCATCACCGTGGGTGAGGAATACGGCGGCGCGAACATGGGCTATCTGGCCCACATGATCGCCATGGAAGAAATTTCCCGTGCCTCGGCCAGCGTGGGCCTGAGCTATGGTGCGCACTCCAATTTGTGCGTCAACCAGATCAAGCGCAACGGCACGCCCGAGCAACGCGCCAAATACTTGCCCAAGCTGATCAGTGGCGAGCACGTCGGCGCTTTGGCCATGTCCGAACCTGGCGCAGGCTCGGACGTGCTGAGCATGAAGCTCAAGGCCGAGGACAAAGGCAGTTTTTACCTGCTCAATGGCTCCAAGATGTGGATCACCAACGGCCCGGACGCCGACACTTTGGTGGTGTACGCCAAGAGCGAGCCCGAATTGGGCGCACGCGGCGTCACGGCCTTTTTGATCGAAAAAGGCATGAAGGGTTTCAGCATCGCGCAAAAGCTCGACAAGCTGGGCATGCGCGGCAGCCACACGGGCGAGCTGGTGTTCAACAACGTTGAAGTTCCCGCCGAGAACATCCTGGGTGGCCTGAACAACGGGGCTAAAGTGCTGATGAGTGGTCTCGACTACGAACGCGCTGTGCTCACGGGTGGCCCGCTGGGCATCATGCAGGCTGTCATGGACAACGTGATCCCCTACATCCACGACCGCAAGCAGTTTGGCCAGAGCATTGGCGAGTTCCAGCTGATCCAAGGCAAAGTGGCCGATATGTACACGGTGTTACAGGCTGGTCGCAGTTTCGCCTACACCGTGGCCAAGAACCTCGACTTGTTGGGCGTGGAGCATGTGCGTCAGGTGCGCAAGGACTGCGCCTCGGTCATTCTGTGGACCGCCGAAAAAGCCACCTGGATGGCTGGCGAGGGCGTGCAAATTTTTGGTGGCAACGGCTACATCAATGAATACCCACTGGGCCGTTTGTGGCGCGATGCCAAGCTCTACGAGATCGGCGCGGGCACGAGCGAGATTCGCCGCATGCTGATCGGTCGCGAGCTGTTCGCCGAAACCTGCTGAAGCGGTTCGTCATCCAGCGGCAGGCCAGTCCAGCGACAATCTCCTAATGACTACTTCATTGCAACACCTTCTGGACAACAACCGCCAATGGTCAGCACGCATGGTGCGAGATGACCCGGCGTTTTTCTCGCGCCTGGCCAACCAGCAAAACCCCAAGTACTTGTGGATCGGCTGCTCCGACAGCCGCGTGCCCGCCAACCAGATCACCGGCTTGGACCCGGGCGAGGTGTTCGTGCACCGCAACGTGGCCAATGTGGTGGTGCACTCCGACCTGAACGCGCTGTCGGTCATCCAGTACGCGGTCGATGCGCTCAAGGTTGAGCACATCATGGTGGTGGGCCATTACGGGTGTGGCGGCGTGCTGGCCACATTGCGGGGCATGCGTGTGGGGCTGGCCGACAACTGGCTGCGCCATGTGCACGATGTCAAGGTGCGCCACCGTCGCCGCCTGGATCACCTGACGGTGCCCGAGCAAGAAGACGCCCTGTGCGAGATGAACGTGATCGAGCAGGTGGGCAATGTGGCCCTGACCAATGTGGTGCAAGACGCCTGGACGCGCGGGCAAAAGCTGAGCGTGCACGGTTGGTGTTATGGCCTCAAGGACGGCCTGGCCAAAGACTTGGGCGTCAGCATGAGCGGCAGCCACGAGGTGGTGGACGTGTTCCGCAGCGCTTTCAAGCGTTACCCGCGCGGCGGCCTGTGAAGTCTGGTACGAACAGGCGCGTTATTGACTCTTGGGCTTAATTTGTCGCTGAGTCCGAGTCCTAAAGTTGAGTTTTTTGAACTTTCTGGAGAAAACCATGTCCGATCCTATCGTCATTGTCAGTGCCGCCCGCACCCCCATGGGCAGTTTCCAGGGCGACTTTTCTGTGCTGGCCGCCCACGACCTGGGTGGCGCAGCGATCAAAGCCGCCGTCGAGCGCGCAGGCATCAGTCCTGAACTCGTGACCGAAGTGCTCTTTGGCAACTGCCTGACGGCAGGCCAGGGTCAGGCGCCAGCGCGTCAGGCGGGCTTCAAAGGCGGTTTGCCCAAGAGCGCGGGCGCGGTCACGCTGTCCAAGATGTGTGGCTCGGGCATGCGCGCGGCCATGTTCGCGCACGACATGCTGGTGGCCGGCACGCACGACGTGTTGGTGGCCGGTGGCATGGAAAGCATGACCAACGCGCCTTACCTCATGCTCAAGGGCCGTGGCGGCTACCGCATGGGCCACGACAAAATTTACGACCACATGATGCTCGACGGCCTGGAAGACGCCTACGAAGCCGGTCGCAGCATGGGCACCTTTGGCGAGGACTGCGCGGCCAAGTACAGCTTCACCCGCGCCGAGCAAGACCACTTCGCCACCACCAGTGTGCAGCGCGCCAAAGCCGCCACCGAGTCGGGTGCTTTTGCGGCCGAGATCACGCCCGTGACGGTGAAAGACCGCAGTGGCGAACGTGTGGTGTCCATCGACGAAGGCCCCGGCAAAGTCAAGCTCGACAAAATCACCAGCCTCAAACCCGCCTTCAAGAAAGACGGCACCATCACCGCCGCCAGCAGCTCTTCCATCAACGACGGCGCGGCCGCCATGGTGCTGATGCGCGAGAGCACCGCGGCCAAGTTGGGCTGCAAGCCCTTGGCCCGCATCGTGAGCCACGCCACCCACGCCCAAGAGCCCGAGTGGTTCGCCACCGCCCCAGTGGGCGCGACACAAAAAGCCTTGGCCAAAGCGGGCTGGACCGTGCAAGACGTCGACCTGTGGGAAGTCAACGAAGCCTTTGCCGTGGTGCCCATGGCCCTCATGAAAGAGTTGGGCGTGTCGCACGACAAGGTCAACGTGAACGGTGGTGCTTGTGCGCTGGGTCACCCGATTGGCGCATCCGGTGCCCGCATCATGGTCACGCTGATCCACGCGCTGAAAGCCCGTGGCCTCAAGAAGGGTCTGGCCACGTTGTGCATTGGCGGCGGCGAAGGCACGGCTGTGGCGCTGGAACTGGTGTGATGCATGAAAACTGTCCTCCTCATCGGCGCATCGCGCGGCATCGGGTTTGAGCTGGCCAGCCAGTACATCGCAGACGGCTGGCGAGTGATCGCGACAGCCCGAAGCGATGAGGGGCTTGAACGCCTGAAGGCCTTGGGCGCGCAGACCCTGCGCCTGGACGTAGCCAACCCGGCCAGCAACTCTGGGCTGTCTTGGCAGCTTGACGGCGAAAAAATCGACCTGGCCATTTACGTGGCCGGAGCCATGGACCGCGCCGGTGCGAACATGCCGCCTACCCGCGACAGCTTTGATGCAGTGATGCACACCAACGTGATGGGCGCGATGCAGGTCATCCCCCAAATCGTGCCCATGGTGCAAGAGACAAAAGGCGTGATCGCCTGCATCAGCTCGGTCATGGGCAGCCTGCAAGAAACCACCAGCGGCAACGCCGCGCTCTACCGCGTGAGCAAGGCCGCCCTCAACATGGTGGTGCGCTGCACGCAAGCCGAGCAGCCTGATGTGACCGTTCTGGCCATTCACCCCGGCTGGGTGCAGACCGACATGGGTGGGGCGGCCGCGCCCCTCACGCCCGAGCAAAGCGCGAGCAGCCTGCGCCAAACGCTGAATCGTATCCTTGAACAACGCGACCCGACACAGCGTGGCGCATTTTTGAATCACGACGGCAGCACTCTGCCCTGGTGACCCGATAAAGAAAGAGCCCCATGCTGCTGACCCCCGACCAGGAAATGATCCGCGACGCTGTGCGCGATTTTGCACACCGCGAGCTCTGGCCCCATGCGGCCGAGTGGGACAAAAAACACCACTTTCCCAAAGAAGCCCATAAGGGTCTGGCCGAGCTGGGCGCGTACGGCATTTGTGTGCCTGAAGAGCTGGGCGGCGCGGGTCTGGACTATGTGACGCTGGCGCTGGTGCTCGAAGAGATCGCAGCCGGTGACGGCGGCACCAGCACCGTGATCAGCGTGACCAACTGCCCGGTGAACGCCATCCTGATGAAGTTTGGCAATGCACAGCAAAAGAAGCAGTGGCTCGAACCTCTGGCGCGTGGCGAGATGCTGGGCGCGTTCTGCCTGACCGAGCCGCATGTGGGCTCGGACGCTTCTGCCTTGCGCACCACCGCCGTGAAAGACGGCGATGGCTACGTCATCAACGGCGTCAAGCAGTTCATCACCAGCGGTAAAAACGGACACGTGGCCATCGTGATTGCAGTGACCGACAAGGGCGCAGGCAAAAAAGGCCTGAGCGCCTTCATCGTGCCCACCCGCACACCCGGCTATACCGTGGCACGTCTGGAAGACAAGCTGGGCCAACACAGCAGCGACACCGCGCAGATCAACTTCGACAACTGCCGCATCCCCGCCGAGAACCTGATCGGCCAAGAGGGCGAGGGTTACAAGATTGCACTGTCTTCCCTCGAAGGCGGGCGCATCGGTATCGCTGCGCAAAGCCTGGGCATGGCCCGCAGCGCGCTCGATGTGGCGATTGACTATGCCAAGCAGCGCGAGAGTTTTGGCACCGCCATCTTTAACCACCAGGCCGTGGGTTTCCGTTTGGCCGACTGCGCCACCCAACTCGAAGCGGCGCGTCAGCTGATTTGGCACGCGGCCAGCTTGCGAGACGCAGGCCGCCCTTGCCTGAAAGAAGCGGCTATGGCCAAGCTGTTCGCCAGCGAAGCCGCCGAAATGGTGTGCTCCGCCGCCATCCAGACCTTGGGCGGTTACGGCTATGTGAGTGACTTCCCGGTGGAGCGCATTTACCGCGATGTGCGCGTGTGCCAGATTTACGAAGGCACCAGCGACGTGCAGAAAATCATCATTCAGCGCGGGCTTTGAGCGCCTGAATGACCGGCTGACGCCGGTCATTGACGTATGATTTCAAATTATGAACATCATCATCCTCGGCGCTGGCCGCGTGGGCGAAAGCGTCGCTGAAAGCCTGGTTTCCGAGCAAAACGACATCACCGTCATTGACCAGGACGCGGCTCGCTTGCGGTTGCTGGAAGAGCGTTTGGACCTGCGCGGCGTGGTTGGCAATGGCATCCAGCCTTCGGTGTTGCGCGAGGCTGGGGCCAAAGACGCCGACATGATCATTGCCTGCGCGGCGGCCGACGAGTCGAATTTGGTGGTCTGCAAGATCGCCCACGACGTTTTCAATATTCCCACCACCATTGCCCGTTTGCGCTCGCCCGAGTTCAATGAGGGCGACGAGTTGTTGGGCAAATCCGGTTTCGCGGTCGACCATGTGATCTGCCCCGAAGAATCAGTGATGCGCTACATCGAGCAGCTCATCCAGTACCCTGAGGCCTTGCAGGTGTTGGAGTTTGCCGAGGGCCGCGTCAGCCTGATCGTGGTGCGCGCCGCGGCCGACAGCTTGCTGGTCAACCACACCATTGCCGAGTTTCGTGAGCGATTACCCCACGCCGAAATGCGTGTGGTGGCCCTTTACCGCCAAGACACCCAGATCGACGCCACGTCCGAGACGCGCATTTTGCCCGGCGACGAGGTCTTTGTGCTGGCCGACACCAGCAAGATCCGCATCGTGCTGGCGGGCATCCACAAAACCGACAAACCCGTGCAGCGCTTGATGCTGGCCGGGGGCGGCAAAGTCGGTCTGCGTCTGGCGCGCATCTTGGCCAGCCAGTACGACGTGAAGCTGATCGAGCGTGACAAAAAGCGCTGCGAATACCTGGCCAGCCAGTTGCCGTCCAGCATGCTGATTTTGAATGGGGACGGCGCTGACGAAGACCTGCTGCACGAAGAGAACGTGGGCGAGATGGACCTGTTTTTGGCCTTGACCAGTGACGACGAGGACAACATCATGTCGGCCATGCTGGCAAAGCGCATGGGCGCAGGTCGCGTGATGGCCCTGATCAACCGCCGCGCCTATGCCGACATGATGCAAGGCAGCACCATCGACATCGCCATATCGCCTGCGCAAACCGTCATCGGCGAGCTGTTGGCGCATTTGCGTCGGGGGGATGTGGCGGCAGTGCACAGTCTGCGTCGGGGTGCGGCCGAGGCCCTGGAGGGCATTGCGCGGGGTGACATCAAGACTTCAAAGCTGGTGGGGCGGCGCGTCGAAGAAATCAAGCTGCCCAAGGGGGTCAGCATGGGCGCGATCGTGCGAGGCGAGGGCAAAAAATCCGAAGTGCTGATGCCGCACCACGACACCCTGATCGAGACCGATGACCACATCATCCTGTTCATCCCCAACAAGCGCGATGTCCGTGCGGTGGAAAAACTCTTTCAGGTCGGCGCGACCTTCTTTGGTTGATGTTCACGTTCTTCGCTCCCGTGTTGTCTTTGATGGCGCGCATCCTGATCGCGTTTTCGGTCACGTTTTTGGTGCCCGGCATCTGGGCTTGGTTTGAAGACCACCGCGACTTACAGTGGATCTGGTTAGCCGGTTTTGGTTTGACAGCCTTGAGTGGCTTGGTGTTGGCGGCCATCACGCAGAAGCATCGGCGCGAGTTAAAGACCAAAGACGGTTTCTTGCTGGTCAACATGGTGTGGCTGGTCTTGCCGGCCTACTCGGCTTTGCCCCTCATGTTTTTGGTACCAGAGATCACCTGGTTCAAGGCCTACTTTGAGGCCATGAGTGCCCTCACGGCCACTGGGGCCACGGCTTTGTCCGGGCTTGAGTATTTGCCGGTTTCTGTGAACATCTGGCGCTGTTTTTTGCAGCTGATCGGTGGTCTGGGCATCATGCTGCTGGTGGTGGCGGTGTTGCCCATGTTGGGCTTGGGTGGCATGCAGCTCTACAAAACCGAAACGCCGGGCCCGATGAAAGACACCAAGTTCACCCCGCGCATTGCAGAGACGGCGCGCGGATTGTGGGGCGTGTACTTTTTGTTTTCGGGCGCGTGTCTGCTGGCTTACCGCTGGGCTGGCATGAGCTGGGCCGATGCCTTCATGCACATGTGCACCACCATGGGTCTGGGTGGCTTTTCGTCGTACGACGCCAGTTTTGGACACTTCAATTCGCCCATGATCGAGTGGGTCGCCATTGTCTTCATGACCTTGGCCGGGATCAGCTTTGTGCGTTATTTTGTGGTGCTGCGCAGCCGTTCCATTTTGCCCATCAGCAACGACCGGGAAATTCGCACCTACTTGGGTGTTTTGTTGAGCGCCACTTTGTTGGTCATGGCGCTCTTGATGGTGCATGGTGTTTACAACGACGCGCTGGAGGCCTTGCGCATCAGCGCCTTTCATGTGGTGTCCTTGTCCACCACCACCGGTTATGCCGCCACCGATTACGCGCAGTGGCCAGTGTTTGCGCCGATTTTGTTGATGTTCTTGGGCTGCTTTGCATCGTGCGCAGGCTCTACGGGCGGCGGCATCAAGATGGTGCGCATGGTTTTGCTGGTCAAGCAGGCGCGTCGAGAGCTGGTGCGCATCATTCACCCGCGTGTCATCAACCCGGTGACGCTGGGCGGCGCGGTGATCCCCATGTCGGTCATGACGGCAGTGCTGGGCTTCATGCTGATTTATGGCGGTGCCACCATGGGACTGAGTATGTTGCTCTTGCTCAGCGGTTTGGACATCGTGACTGCGTTTTCCGCCGTGATCGCCACCGTCAACAACATTGGCCCCGGCTTGGGTGAAGTTGGACCCTCGGGTAATTTTGGTGGCCTCAACCCTTTTCAGTTGAGCGTTTTGAGTTTTGCCATGCTGCTGGGCCGACTGGAGTTGTTGTCAGTGCTGGTCTTGTTCAGCTCGCACTTTTGGCGAAAATAAACCCATCCGTCTAGCGACGCTATTCAATACACACAAGGAGACAGACATGCCCATCACCAAAGGATTTCAGGCGCTCGTGGACGAAGCCATGGCCCAGGTCACGACGCACAGCGTGGACGCGGTGCGCGCCCGCTTGAGCGACCCAAACGTGCAGATCGTCGACATCCGTGACCCGCGAGAACTGGAACGCGAAGGCACCGTGCCCGGTGCTTTGCTGGCCCCTCGCGGCATGTTGGAGTTTTGGGTGGACCCTGCTTCGCCTTATTTCAAGCCCGTGTTTGCCGACGAAAGCAAGCACTTCATCTTGTTTTGCGGCGCAGGCTGGCGCAGCGCCTTGGCCACCAAAACCCTGCAAGACATGGGGATGACCAACGTCGCCCACATCGACGGCGGATTCACCGCCTGGAAAAAAGCCCAAGCGCCCATGGTCACCATGGAGCAACATAAGGCCGAAAGTGCGGCGCGAAAAAGCGCTTGATGCCTGCTCTCCGTGGGTTGGCGGTTATAGCCCCGACATGTTGGACCACCTCGATTTTTCGGGGCTGAAGCCGCCGACCCGAAATAAAGTCTCATGAATTTGACACCTTGCCTCTGTGGCCGCACCACCGCCAAAGGCCAGCCGCTGGCGCTCGATGCATGCTGCGGTCCTTATCACGCAGGCGTAGCCGCCCCCGATGCCGAAAGCCTTATGCGCTCGCGCTACAGCGCTTTTGTGCGGGGCGATGTGCCTTATCTGCTGGGCACTTGGCACAGCAACCAAAGACCCGCTGATTTGACGCTGGAGCCCGGAGCCAAATGGCTAGGGCTGGAGATCAAGCAGTGCCTTAGCACCGACGAACACAAAGCCGAGGTCGAATTTGTCGCCCGTTTCCGCTTGGGCGGCAAAGCTGTGCGCCAGCACGAACGCAGCCGTTTTGTTCGCGAAGACGGCCGTTGGTTTTATGTGGAGGGTGATGTGCTGTGAAGACGGTGCATGACCGCGCTGCAAGTTCACCCCGTATGATCATTCACATGAACTTTGAAGCCATTCTTTTCGATTGCGACGGCGTGCTGGTCGACAGCGTGGCCATCACCTGCGGCGTGCTGCGTGACATGTTTGAAGCGCAAGGCTGGCGCATGACGCTGGCCGAGTGCATGCAGCGCTTTGTGGGCCACACCGTAAAAAGCCAGCGCAGCGTGATCGAAGCGCACACTGGCCAGCCGCTCACCGAAGCGTGGCTGGAACAGTTTTTTGCCCGCCGCAACGAAAGCCTCACCCAAAGCATCACCGCCATCGAGGGCGTGCACGAGGCGGTGGCCCACCTGAACGAGCACTGCCAGGGCCGTATTGCGGTGGCATCGGGTGCAGACCGGTTCAAGGTCGAGATGATGCTCAAGCAAGTCGGTCTGATGGACTTTTTTGAAGGCCGCATTTTCAGCGGTCACGAAATGCCGCGCAGCAAACCGCACCCCGATGTGTACCTGGCCGCTGCGGCCCATTTGCAAATCGACCCGGCCCGCTGCCTGGTGGTGGAAGACACCACCGTGGGCATCACGGCGGGTGTGGCCGCTGGCGCAACCGTGTGGGCCTATGCCGCGCCCCCAGCTGAACATGCGCCGCTCTTGCAAGCGGGCGCGCAACGGGTCTTCATGGGCATGCACGAGCTGCGTTTGTCTTGATCGCGTGGCTCGGTCCGGGAGCCAGCGACCGAAAAACAGTTTGAAGCCCACGGACAGTCGTACAAATCGCAAGTCAATATAATCAGCATGATCATACTGATCAATGGAGGCTGTCATGTTGGTTCAAACTTCTGCAGTGGCGTTTCGCCAAAACCTAGGCGAGATGCTCAACCAAGTGCAATACAGGCAAGACCACATCGTCATCAGCAAAGACGGCAAGCCCGTGGCCGCCTTGGTGGATGTGAAACTGTACGAGAGAATTCGCAGGCAGCGCAGCCGATTTGAAGCCCTCAGTGAGCGTTTGGCTTTGGGTTTCTCAGCGCTTCCTCCAAGTGATGGCATGGCTGAAATTGAGGACGCTGTTCGCGATCAACGCGCTGCAGCATGAGGGTGGTTCTGGACACCAATGTGTTGCTCAGTGGTTTGGCTTACCCGGCCAGTCTGCCGGGCCGAATTCTTGCCGTTTGGAAGGCTGGGGCTTTAGAGGTGGTTCTCAGTGACTACATATTGGAAGAGCTGCGGCGGGTTTTGCCGCGCCTGCAGTCACGGCACGGTTTGAGCGAGGCCGAGATGAATGATTTGGTGGACTGCCTGAGTTTCGAAGCTGAAATCGTGGTGCCCGACCCAGCACTGGAGCCTCTGCTCACAGACCCGTGGGACCAAGCGGTGCTGGGGACGTGGCGTGCCGCCCAAGCTGAAGCGCCCACCGTGGCTTTGATCACGGGAGATAAGGCACTGTTGGCCTTGGCCAACAAGTACCCTGTGTTTGGCCCTGCTGCTTTTTGGGAGCGGCATGGGGGCTGAATTGGAGTGGTTTTGTCAATGACCACTTTGGCTTGAGCGAAGCGCTGGATTTCTGGCTCATTCGGGTGCCGCTTGTTTGCTTGCAAGTAGCTTGATCAGGCATTCAATCTTGGACAAATTTAAAGACAAGACGGGGCGAATATAAATTTTGAGGGCTTTTTTCACAGTTAAAAGTCAATTTAGCTGGGCTGAGATGGCAGATGAGACCTAACCCCCTCGGGCGTCTGTCCCGTCCACCCCTTGAACGCCCGCATGAAGCTCTTTTCGTTCTGAAACCCCACTTCGCTAGCGATCTGTTTGATCGGGCGTTGCGTGCGAAGCAGCAGGTCCATGGCCAGGTCGCGGCGCACGGCGTCTTTGAGTTGCTGCAGGCTGGCGCCTTCTTCCTTGAGTTGCCGGTGCAGGGTGCGGGCCGACAGGTTGAGCCAGGCTGCCAGGTCGTCGGCGTTGCGGCTGTGTTCGGGGTGTTCGGCCAGGGTTTGGCGTACTTTTTCCACCAGCAGGCGGTCGCGGCGGTAGGGGCGCACCGTGAGCAGCAGGGCGCGTTGAAGCATGCGTTGCAGAGCGGCTTCGTCGCGGCGCACCGGCAGGCTCAGGTAGCCCGCGTCGAACTGCAGGCTGTGTGTGGGCGCATTGAATTGGGTGGGGCCATCAAACAGCACGCGGTAACTGTCGGCATGAGGCGGGGGGGCAAAGCGCAGCGTGGTTTGTTGCAAGGGGATGCGTGAGCCTGTCAGCCAGCAGGCCACGCCTAAAGCATTGCGCAGTACTGACACCACGGCAAATTCCTGCAAAGCGCCCAGCCCGCGTTGCTCGGTCAATTGCAGGCTGGCCACGCCCTGCGACGGGCCCACTTGCAGGTGGATGTCGTCGGTCAGCAGGCCGTGGTGGCGGCACCAGCGGGCCAGCGCCACGCCCAGGGTGGGGGCGGTCAGGGAGGCGCGCACCAGCATGCCGTAACTGCCCCAAGGCAGGCGGCGGCTGAACCAGCCCAGAGCCTCATCGTCCAGCTCGCGCATGGCACTGGCCGAGAGCCATTCCATTTGCAAAGCGGTGATGCGCGCATCGGGTTGATGCAGCAAGTCTGGCGCAATTTGTGCCGCCTGCAGGGCGGGCAAGGGGTCAAGGCCACGCAAGGTGAAAGCGCTGGCAATGGCGCGCACAAAAGCCATGGGTGTTTCGGCACGCACGGAGATGCCGGGGTGGTTCGCCAATGAATGGCCGGGGCTGGGGTGGGTGCTGGCAGCGTCTTTCATGGTGGTGCAAATTGTGGCACGATTTGCAACCCATTTGACACCCCCAAACTGCGCTGCAGCCTTTAAGCTGGCAGGCATTGCACGTTCGATGCGCCCGGGGCTAAGCCCTGCGGCCCCAGCCCTTAGGAAGCACCATGACCGTTTTGCACTCCCAACTGAACCCGCGCTCCGCCGATTTTCAGCACAACGCCGCCGCCATGCGTGCCTTGGTCGATGACCTGCGAGCCCACTTGGAGCGTGTGGCCCAAGGCGGTGGCGAGGCCCCCCGCGCCAAGCACACTGCCCGGGGCAAGCTGCTGCCGCGTGACCGCGTGCAAATGCTGCTTGACCCCGGCACGCCTTTTCTGGAGGTTGCGCCGCTGGCAGCTTTGAACATGTACAACAACGACGCACCCAGCTCGGGTGTGATCGTGGGCATTGGCCGCGTGAGTGGGGTGGACTGCATGATCGTGTGCAACGACGCCACGGTGAAGGGCGGCACCTATTACCCCCTCACGGTGAAAAAGCATTTGCGGGCGCAAGAGATCGCACAGCAAAACCGCTTGCCCTGCATCTATCTGGTCGACTCGGGCGGTGCCAACTTGCCCAACCAGGACGAAGTCTTCCCCGACCGCGACCACTTCGGCCGCATCTTCTTCAACCAGGCCAATATGAGCGCGTTGGACATCGCGCAAATCGCGGTGGTCATGGGCTCGTGCACGGCGGGTGGCGCGTATGTGCCCGCCATGAGCGACGAAACCATCATTGTCAAAAACCAGGGCACCATCTTCTTGGGCGGCCCGCCTTTGGTCAAAGCCGCTACCGGTGAGGTGGTGAGTGCCGAAGATTTGGGCGGTGGTGATGTGCACACGCGCCTGTCGGGTGTGGCCGACCACTTGGCGCAAAACGATGTGCACGCGCTGGCGCTGGCGCGGCAGGCTGTGAAAAACCTGAACGCGCAAAAGGCCCCGAACATCGCCACGCACGCGCCCGTGCCCCCCAAGTTCGACGCGCAAGAGCTGTATGGCGTGATCCCGACCGATACGCGCAAACCCTTTGATGTGCGCGAGATCATCGCCCGCATCGTCGACGGCTCCGAGTTCGACGAATTCAAATCGCGCTTTGGCACCACCTTGATCTGCGGCTTCACCCGCATCGAAGGCATGCCGGTGGGCATCATCGCCAACAACGGCATTTTGTTTTCCGAGTCGGCGCTCAAAGGTGCGCACTTCATCGAACTGTGCTGCCAGCGCAAAGTGCCCTTGGTGTTTTTGCAGAACATCACAGGCTTCATGGTGGGCCGCAAATACGAAAACGAAGGCATCGCCCGCAATGGCGCGAAGATGGTCACAGCCGTGGCGACAGCCGCTGTGCCCAAGTTCACCATCATCATTGGTGGCAGCTTTGGTGCAGGCAACTACGGCATGTGCGGCCGCGCTTACAGCCCTCGCTTCTTGTGGATGTGGCCCAACGCCCGCATCTCCGTCATGGGCGGCGAGCAAGCGGCCAGCGTGCTGGCCACCGTCAAGCGTGACGGCATCGAGGGCAAGGGTGGTCAGTGGAGCGCCGACGAAGAAGCCGCGTTCAAGGCCCCCATCAAAGAGCAATACGAGGTGCAGGGCCACCCTTACTACGCCACCGCCCGCCTGTGGGACGACGGCATCATCGACCCGGCCGACACCCGCCGCGTGCTGGCGCTGGGCCTGAGCGCATCGCTCAATGCACCCATTCCCGAGACGAAATTTGGACTTTTTCGCATGTGATGTGTATGATTTTGTAAATTCATACACATTAAGGGGCTGAGCGCATGCGAACCAACATTGAAATTGACGACGACTTGATGGCCGCTGCCATGGCGGCAGGCGGCTTCAAGACCAAAAAGGAAGCGGTCGAAGAGGGCTTGCGTTTACTCAAGCGCAAGAAGGCTTATGCAGCGTTGTTGGCTGCGCGTGGCACTTTGTTTTGGGACGACTCCGACGAAGCCTGGGCCAAGGCGCGCGAAGAGAGGCAACTTGCAGAGACCGCGCAAGAACCTGCTGCTACATATGAGGTCAAGCCCGCTGTTAAAGCTCGAAAATCCCAAGCAGGCGCTCAAACCAAGCTGCGTGGGAAAGGCAAGTCAGCATGATTTTGGCGGACTCCAGCGTGCTGATCGATCACTTTCGAGGCACGATCAACCCACAGACCCAGCAGCTCAAGCACTGGCTCTCCGGGCAAGAAGGGCCGCCTGACATTGGAGTGGCTGATTTGGTTATTTTTGAGGTGGTTCGAGGCTTCTCCACGGCCAGTGCCCAGGCCCGAGTGCGGGACCTGCTGTTGGACTTGGAGGTGGTGGAAATTGGTGGTCTGGATAACGCCCTCCAGGCGGCCACTCTCTATCAACGGTTGCGCCAATCTGGCCGCACCGTGCACAGCCCCATTGACGTGCTGCTGGCCAGCTACTGCATGACCCATGGCTACACGCTGCTGCACCGCGACGCGGATTTTGAATCGCTCAAAACTTTAGGAGGACTGGACACATGGCCACAATGAACACATCGATTTGGCACAGCCACTTCAACATGCAAGCGCGTTACCAGGTCTGGGTCACGCACCGCCTGCTCGAAGCGGTCTCGCGCGTGTCCGATGCAGACTATCGGCGCGATGTGGGCCTGTTCTTCAAAAGTATCCACGGCACGCTGAACCACATGCTGGTGGCCGAGCACTTGCTCTGGTATCCGCGTTTTGCCAAAGGCGCATCACCGGTGCTGGCGCTGGACACCGAGGTTGAGCCCCACCGCGAACGCCTGGCGCAGGCCCTGAAGGGCGGATCGGCCAACTGGACGCCACTGATCGCCAGCTGGAGTGCCGAGCGCTTTGATGGTCACCTGGATTACCGGACCAGCAAGGGTGACCCCTTGTCCTTGCCGTTTGCAGCCACCTTGTCGCATGTGTTCAACCACGCCACCCACCACCGTGGCCAGATCACGGCGGCACTGACGGCCATGGGCCAGCCTTGCCCGGAGCTGGACATGGTGTATTTCCTTTTGGCAGAACAGGGCCCCAAAGCATGAGCAACGCATTGAAAATTTCCACCCAAGGCGGCGTGCACACCATCACGCTGTCGCGCCCCGATGTGCGCAACGCCTTCAACGACGAAGTCATCGCCGAGCTGAAAAACGCTTTTCTGGCGGTGGCCCAAGACGCAGCCGTTCGCTGCGTGGTGCTGGCCGCCGAGGGCCCCGCCTTTTGCGCCGGTGCTGACCTCAACTGGATGCGCCGCATGGCCGACTACACCCGGGACGAAAACTTGGCCGACGCGGGCGAGCTGGCCGCCATGCTGCGCGCCATTTACAAATGCCCCCAACCCACCATTGCCCGCGTGCAGGGCGACGTGTACGCCGGGGGCATGGGCCTGGTGGCGGCGTGTGACATTGCGGTGAGCGTGGACACGGCGTATTACTGCCTGAGCGAGGTCAAGCTGGGCCTGATTCCCGCCACCATCAGCCCCTATGTGATTCGCGCCATGGGCGCGCGTGCGGCGCACCGTTACTTTTTGACGGCTGAGCGTTTTAGCGCTGCCGAGGCGCACCGGATTGGCCTGGTGCATGAGGTGGTTAGCGCCGACGCGCTGGACGCCAAAGTGGCCGAGCTGACGCACGCCCTCGTCAGCGCCAGTCCCCATGCCGTGCGTGCTTGCAAAAAGCTGGTGCAGGACGTGGCCGAACGCGAGATCAACGACGCGCTGGTGGCGCAGACGGTGGCGGGCATTGCCGACATCCGCGCCAGCAGTGAAGGCAAGGAGGGCGTGCAGTCCTTCTTGCAAAAACGCAAACCCAACTGGCTGCTGTCTTGAGCGCATGGGTATGAAACTGCTTCGTGGTCTGCTGGGGTTCGGTGCTTGCTGGTGGGCGATGTGTGCGCATGCGCAAGCCCCTGCAGAGTTGCCGGTTGCCAAAGACCTGCATGAAGTCGTTCACCGTGTACCGGTTTCGGTGCAGGACCTTTATGGTCGGCGCGAGCAGCGCCAGATCCCCGTGACGGTGTTCAAACCCGCAGGGGATGGGCCGTTTCCGATGGTGGTGCTCAACCATGGCCGCGCCACCAGCCGCGAGAAAATGGCCCAACCGACACGCTTTCGGTTTGAGCAACAGGCCCGGTATTTTGTGGGCAAGGGTTTTGTGGTGATGGTGCCCACCCGTGTGGGCTATGGCGAAACCCACGATGGTTTTGACCCGGAAACCAATGGCGGCTGCAGCCAACCTCGCATCGAACCCATGAGCCTTGCCGCATCAGACCAAGTGATCGCGGTGGCCGAATTCGCGCGCAGCTTGCCCTTCGTTGACGCCTCGCGGTGGTGGGTCATGGGCCAATCGGTCGGCGGCTTGACCACGGTAGCGACGGCCTGGCGCAACCCAGCAGGCTTGCAAGGGGCCATCAATTTTGCAGGCGGCACCGGGGGTGATCCGGTGGGCCGTCCAGGCCAATCGTGCGCTGCTACGCAGATTGCACGTCTCTGGAAAGCCCGAGCAGCTCAAGCCCGAGTGCCCATGCTGTGGCTGTATTGGGAAAACGATTTGTTCTGGGGTGTGCAAGCGCCGCGCGACTGGCACAGGGCCTGGCTTGACGGTGGTGGGCAAGCCGAGTTTCACCAACTTGCGCCCGTGGGCCAGGATGGTCATTCGGGGTTCAGCATCGACATGGACCGATGGGTCCCTAAGGTGGATGCTTTTCTGGCCAAGGCTGGGTACACCCAGCCCGCGTTGCCACCGGCCCCTGAGCCGAGTGGTTTCGCACAAGTGGACGAGATCGACAAAGTGCCGGTGGGTGCCGAGACCCGGCAAAACCTGTACAGCCGTTTTCTGGCCAGCCCCTCACCGCGCGCCTTTGCCATAGGCCCGGGTGGCGCTGGCTTTGCCACGGGCGATTGGGCCGTGGGTCGCGCATTGGGTTTTTGCCAGGCACGCCGTGGCATCACCTGTAAGTTGTATGCCGTAGATAACCAAGTGGTTTGGAGAAATTGACATGTTTAAAAAAATACTGATCGCCAACCGTGGCGAAATCGCCTGCCGAGTGGCCGCTACTGCGCGCCGAATGGGCATCCAGACTGTGGCCGTTTATTCGGACGCTGATGCCGGAGCCAAGCATGTGCAGGCCTGCGACGAAGCGGTGCACATTGGCGGCAGCGCACCCAAAGACAGCTACCTGCGCTGGGAGCGCATCTTGCAAGCTGCGCAAGACACGGGTGCCCAGGCCGTGCACCCGGGCTATGGTTTTTTGAGCGAGAACGAAGACTTCGCCAAGGCCTGCGCCGCAGCGGGCCTGGTGTTCATCGGCCCGCCCGCCTCGGCCATTTTGGCCATGGGCCTCAAGGCCGAATCCAAGCGATTGATGGAATCAGCCGGTGTGCCGCTGGTGCCCGGCTACCACGGCGCTGACCAAGATCCGGCGCTGCTGAAGCGCGAAGCCGACCGCATTGGTTATCCCGCGCTCATCAAGGCCAGCGCAGGCGGTGGTGGCAAGGGCATGCGTGTGGTCGAAAAGTCCGAAGACTTTGCGGCAGCGCTGGCCTCCTGCAAGCGCGAAGCCATCAACAGCTTTGGCAGCGACGCGGTGCTGATTGAAAAGTATGTGCAGCGCCCGCGCCACATCGAGATTCAAGTGTTTGGCGACACGCAGGGTAATTGCGTGTACTTGTTTGAGCGCGACTGCTCGGTGCAGCGTCGTCACCAAAAAGTGCTCGAAGAAGCTCCTGCTCCTGGCATGACCGAAACGCTGCGTGCCCAAATGGGCGCAGCTGCCGTGGCCGCTGCCAAAGCGGTGAATTACGTGGGCGCTGGGACGGTGGAATTCATCGTCGAGCAAACGGCTTATGACCAGCCCGAATCCATGAAATTTTTCTTCATGGAGATGAACACCCGCTTGCAGGTCGAGCACCCCGTGACCGAGGCCATCACGGGTCTTGATCTGGTCGAGTGGCAACTGCGTGTGGCCAGTGGCGAGCCGCTGCCTTTGCGCCAAGACCAATTGCGCATACAAGGCCATGCCATCGAGGCCCGTATCTGTGCCGAGAACCCCGACAACAACTTCTTGCCAGCCACCGGCACTTTGCAGGTTTACCGCAAGCCACAAGCGACCAGCTTTGAAATAAGTACGGTTCGTATCGACGACGGTGTGCGCGAGGGCGACACCATCAGCCCGTTTTACGACTCCATGGTGGCCAAGGTGATCGTGCATGGTGACACGCGCGAGCAAGCGCTGGCCCGTCTGGACACCGCTTTGGCGCAAACCCATATCGTGGGCCTGAACACCAACGTACAGTTCTTGCGCCATGTGGTGCGCAGCGAGGCCTTTGCCACGGCCAAGCTCGACACCGCGCTCATCCAGCGAGAAGCCGCCGTCTTGTTCAAGCAAGAATCCGTGGGCCTGCCTGCCGCCGTGGCTGCGGTGGTGGCCCACACCCTGCACGCCGAAAAAGCCCTGCAAGGCGCAGACCCCTTCAGCCGCCGCGATGGCTGGCAGTCGCACGGCTTGGCGCAGCGCCGCTTTGAATTTGTCTGGCAAGACCAGCCCCGCTCGGCTCGTCTGAACTACCTTCACGACGGCGCTCTGAGCCTGTCATTGGAAGGCGATGACGCTGCATCTGGCGTGCTGACATTTGCTGCCCATGGCGAAGGCCTGTGGGTGCAGTGGGGCAGCACCCCCCGCTGCTTCAGTCAGCTCGACTGGCAAGGCGAAACTGCGCACCTCTTCACGCCCCAAGGCGCGACCCGCATCACCGTGCTCGACCCACTGGCGCACGCTGGCGAAGCCGCGCAAGAAGGCGGTCGCCTCACGGCCCCCATGCCGGGCAAGGTGGTGTCCTTTGCCGTCAAGGCGGGCGACAAGGTCAAAGCCGGCCAGCCTTTGGCGGTGATGGAAGCCATGAAGATGGAGCACACCATCAGTGCGCCCCAAGACGGCACCGTGGCCGAGTTGCTGTACGCACCCGGTGACCAAGTCGCTGACGGGGCAGAGCTGCTCAAGCTGGCCGCGTGAGTTCTTGTGGGTCGGAGCTTCAGCTCCGACGATCTGCGATTGGCAACAGCCGCATGTCGGGGCTGGAGCCGTCGACCTACAAAACGGTAAGCCGGCCGTCGTTGTTAGCCGCTGCGACAACGCGGTCATCGGCTTGCTGACAAAATCGCTGCATGAAAATCACCATCTGCTTTGCCACCCTGCCCCCCGAGCCTTGGGTGCAAGCTGTTCAACAAGCTTTCCCTGCCGCCGAGGTGTTCGCCTGGGCCCCGGGCGCGCCCCAAGCTGACCATGCCATCGTTTGGGCCCCGCCCCAGCAGTTCATCGACGAGCAGTCGGCCCTGCAGGCCCTGTTCAACATTGGCGCAGGCGTGGACGCCCTGCTGCAGCTGAAGCTGCCGCCCAGCCTGAAGGTCGTGCGCCTGGACGATGCGGGCATGTCGGTGCAGATGGCCGAGTTCGTGTGCCATGCGGTGATCCGGCATTTCCGTGAGCTCGACGCATACGAGGCCGATGTGAAAACCGGACGCTGGTCTTACCGCAAACCACAAAGTAGGGCCGACTTTGCCGTGGGTGTGATGGGCTTGGGCGTGCTGGGCGAACGGGTGGCCAAGGCCTTGCAGGTGTTTGAATTCCCGGTCAACGGCTTCAGTCGCAGCCCCAAAGACCTGCCTGGCATTCGCTGCTTCAGTGGCGCGCAAGGCCTGCCCGATTTTTTGGCCGCCACGCGTGTGCTGGTCAATCTGATGCCACTCACGTCCGAGACAGAGAACATTCTGAACCACACCACCCTGTCGCAGTTGCAACAAGGAGGCTACTTGATCAACGTGGCCAGGGGCAAACATTTGGTCGACGAGGACCTGCTGGCGCTGATCGACAGTGGCCACTTGTCGGGGGCCACACTGGATGTGTTCCGCACCGAGCCACTGCCCGCAGGCCATGTGTTTTGGCAACACCCGAAAATCACCGTCACGCCCCACACCTCGGCCCGCACTTTGCGTGAAGAAAGCATCGCGCAAATCGTGGGCAAAATCCAGGCATTGCAGCGTGGCGAGCCGATCAACGGCGTGGTCGAGCACCATCGCGGCTATTGAACATCCAAAGAACCCCATGAATATTCCCTCACGCGTTCAACTCATCGACGTCGGCCCCCGCGACGGCTTACAAAATGAAAAGCAACCCGTAGCTGCGGCGGTCAAGATCGAACTGGTCCACCGCTTGCAGGCCGCAGGCCTGACCGAGATCGAGGTCACCAGCTTCGTCAGCCCCAAGTGGGTGCCCCAGATGGCTGACAACGCCGAAGTGATGGCCGGCATCCAGCGCCAGGCGGGGGTGCTTTACTCGGTGCTCACGCCCAACATGGTGGGTTTCCAGGCGGCGGTGGCTTCGCGCCCGGACGAGATCGTGGTGTTTGGTGCCGCCAGTCAGGCGTTCAGCCAGAAGAACATCAACTGCTCGATCGAAGAAAGCATGGAACGCTTTGCGCCTGTGGTGCAAGCGGCGTTGGCGGCGGGCATGGCGGTGCGGGGTGCGATGAGTTGTTCAGTAGGTTGCCCTTATGAGGGCGATGTGCCTGCGGCCAGCGTGGCCCATCTGGCCAGTTTGATGAAGCAGATCGGCGTGCAGCGCGTGGACATGGCCGACACCATTGGCACGGGGACGCCGCTCAAGGTGCAAAAGGCCATCGAGGCCACCTTGCAACATTTCGATATCGACCACATCTGCGGCCATTTTCACGACACTTACGGTCAGGCACTGGCCAACACGCTGGCGGCGCTGCAAATGGGCGTGTGGAATTTCCAGTCCTCTGTGGCGGGCCTGGGCGGCTGCCCTTACGCCAAGGGGGCCACGGGCAATGTGGCCACCGAAGACGTGGTGTACATGCTGCACGGCATGGGCATTGCCACCGGCATTGACTTGGACAAATTGGTCGATGCGGGAGCCTTCATCAGTGACTTTTTGGGCCGCAAACCCAACTCGAATGTGGCCAAAGCCATCCTCAACAAGCGGGCGGGCTGAGCCATGTGCGGTGCAGAACTTCATGCGCTGCCCGAAGGCGTGCAACGCGTCGCCAGGGCTTTGCAAGATGCCCATCACCCCCATGCACCGGTCATGCTCGATGGGGCGGCCCGAACTGCACAAGAGGCCGCCGATGGCCTGGGTGTGCAGTTGGGCCAGATCGCCAAGAGCGTGATCTTCAAGCGCAAGGAAGACGGTGTGGCTGTGCTGGTGGTCACCTCGGGCGACCGGCGCGTGGACGAGAAAAAAGTCGCCGCCCTGGTCGGTAAGATCGGTCGTGCCGATGCCGATTTCGTCAAGGCCCACACGGGCTTCACGATTGGCGGCGTGTCCCCCGTGGCGCACCTGAGCCCACCTGTGACCTTGCTCGACCAGGACCTGTGGCGCTTCGAGGAAGTCTGGGCCGCTGCCGGACATCCCCACGGCGTGTTTCGCTTGCGACCCCAGGACTTGCCCGATTTGACCCAGGCCAGTCCTGCCGATGTGGTCCAGGGCAGCAGAGATGACAGGGCTCAGGAGAGCCCTGTGCACCTGAGCATGACGAAGGTGGCCCTATGAATGCGCACATCAAGCTGCTGGTTCAGCGCGCTGAGCAGGTGCTGACCCAGCCCCAGCCCAATGTGCCTTCGCCTTGTTTGTCTGTTTGCGTCATGGACCCGCAGACTGAGGTGTGCGCAGGGTGTTGGCGTAGCCTAGAAGAAATCGGTGTTTGGAGCCGCATTTCAGATGAGGCCAAGCGCCAGGTCTGGCAGCGCATACTGCAGCGCCTGACGGGCGTGAGCGGGACGACCTGAACGCGAGCAAAACCGGAAAAGGCGTTCATTCGCCCAACAAATGGGCGCTTGGGCCGTCCTCAGGGTGCCTCTGCCTGGCTTCGGTCCACCACAATCAAGATATTGCAGGGTGATTCTTCCACCAGCGATTTGGCGGTGGAGCCGCTCCACCAACGGCGCAGCAGGTTGGGTTCATGCTTGTGACCGACCACGATCAGGTCGGCCCCCACACGCTCGGCAAAGCCCGACAACTCGCGGATCACCTCACCCTTGAGCACCTCACCTTGGACCGTGTAACCCATGGCTTTCAGGGTTTGCACGCCTTGGGCCAGTTGCGCAGCCAGGGTTTCTTCCAGTGGCCCTTGGTTGGCCGAGGCGTAATAGCCCATCTCCATCGAACCCACATCCAGCGGGTTGGGCGCCACCGCCACCAAGGTCAGGCGGGGCTGGCCCCAGTGCGCCAGCTCCTCGAGTTCGAGTAAGGCCTTTTGCCCAGTGATGGAACCGTCATAAGCCAGAATGATGTGTTTGTACATGGGGTCTCCTTGAGGTGCTGCGGGTGACTCTGGCCCAATGTGGGCGTTGTGGTCAACTGTTCATGTCAATTCATTCTAAGGACAAGATGGCCTGCGCAAGTTGGTGTTGACCCTATAGACTTGGGCCAAAAACAAGGCGTTGAGGGAGACACCACACACCGGCAGGCCCTTATGAAAACCATCCACTTCTATCTTGACTTCATCTCGCCCTATGCATGGCTTGGGTTTGATGCCCTGCCGCGGGCATTGGAAGGCATCGGCTACCGGGTGGTGCACAAGCCGGTGTTGTTTGCCGCCATGCTCAAGCACCACGGGCAGTTGGGACCGGCAGAAATACCGGCCAAACGCGACTGGACGTATCGACAGGTGCTGTGGCAGGCAAGGCAGCAGGGCACGCCTTTGCAGTTGCCGACCCTGCACCCGTTCAACCCGCTGGGCTTGTTGCGACTGGCCACCGCGTGCGATGCCGATGGGCAGCCCAACCGCTACGTGTGCGAGCAGGTGTTTCGCCATGTCTGGTGCACAGGCGAGGATGCGGCCGACCCACAGCGCCTGGCGCAGTTAGCAGCCCATCTCAGGCCCGCCAGGGACGCGGCCAGCGTCGAGGTCAAGCAGGCCTTGCAGGCACACACTGACGAAGCGCTGGCGCTGGGCGTGTTTGGCGTGCCCAGCTTCCGGGTCGACGATAAATTGTTTTGGGGGCAAGACGCCTTGCCCATGCTGCGCGCTTACTTGCAGGGCGATGCCTGGTTTGACGGCCCAGATTGGCAGGCCCCGGCGCAGTGCGGGGTGGGTGTCAGGCGCGCATGAACTGACCCACTTCGCCAATGAAAAAAACCCGATCGCATGACGCGATCGGGTTTTTAGTTGGAAGGGTTCAGGTTGGCAAGACAGGTCTTGCCAACATAGACCTGTCAGTGCATCGCAGTCCCTTGAGAGGTCGAGCCGTCAAAGCTTGGGAAGCGAACATTCTCGACCATGTCCTGAACTTCCTGGTCGGGTGCCTTGGTCAGCAGCGACACGATGATGATCACCGCAAAGCCCACAGGCACACCGAAGATACCGGCCGAGATGGGGGCAATGTCCCACCATGTGTTGGCCTTCAGGATTTCAGGTGTCAGCGAACCCTCATGGAACAAGCCGTACATCCAGGGATGTGTCTTGACCATGTAGTAGAACGAGATGCCCAAACCAGCCATCATGCCCAGCGAGGCGCCCCATTTGTTGGCACGTTTCCAGAAAATGCCTAGGGTCAACGCAGGGAAGAAGGCTGCCGCAGCGAACGAGAAGGCCGCAGACACGAGGAACAAAATGTCCGCCATGCGCAGCGATGCGACATAAGCCGCAGCCAAGGCCACGAACACCAAAATGACTTTGGAGATCGCCACGCGACGGCTGGCCGAAGCATTGGGGTCAATCACTTTGTAGTACAAATCGTGCGACATGGCGTTGGCAATGGTGAGCAACAAGCCATCGGCCGTGGACAAGGCCGCTGCCAAACCACCGGCTGCCACCAAACCCGAAATCACGAACGGCAAGCCGCCGATTTCAGGTGTGGCCAAGACCACAATGTCACCGCCCAAGCGGATTTCTGCCAACTGCAAGATGCCATCTTTGTTGATGTCAGCCACCGCCATCAGCGTGGGGTCCACCACGTTCCAGCGTGCAATCCATCCCGGCAACTGGTCCATCGGCGTGCCGACCAAGAGGGTGTAGATGTCGAACTTGACCAACACCGCCAAAGCAGGCGCTGTGAAGTACAGCAAAGAGATGAAGAACAGCGACCAAGCCACCGACTCACGCGCTTCACGCACCGAAGGAACGGTGTAAAAGCGCATCAGGATGTGTGGCAAAGCAGCCGTACCGATCATCAAGCAGAAGACCAGAGCCAAGAAGTTCTTGCGGGCAACATCTCTGGCAGCGTCGTCTTTGCCTGGGAAGGGCTCAGCATGACGCAGTGGAGGGGCTGCACGCGCTGTGTTGGTGGTGCGAGCGGCAGTGTAAGCAGCCTTGGCAGCCGCCTCATCTTTGGGCAGAGCAGCAACAGCGGCTTCAGCTGCCTTGATGTCTGCTGCTGGCGCGTTGGCGGCCTTCAGCTCTTCCAGCTTTTTGGTGGCGGCTTCTTTGTCAGCGGCCATGGCTGCTGGCACATCTTTCAGCTTTTCAACGGCTGCATCAGCGCGAGCTTTGAAGATACCGCGAACTTCGAGTTCTTTGGGGTCTTTCAGCAACTGCTCTTCTTTCGCCGTGACTTTTTCCAGCAAGTAGCCATAAGCAACCTGAGGCACTGGATTGCTGGTGTGTTTCACCGACAACCAAACCACGGGGATCATGTAAGCCACGATCAAGATCAGGTATTGCGCCACCTGGGTCCAGGTCACAGCGCGCATACCGCCCAAGAACGAGCACACCAAGATACCGGCCAAGCCGACATACACGCCCACATCAAAGGACAGACCGGTCATGCGGGCTGTGATCAAGCCCACGCCGAAGATCTGCGCCACAACGTACACGAAGGACACCAAGATGGCCGCAAACACGCCAATCAGACGCGCCATGTTGCCGCCGTAGCGTGCGCCCAAGAAGTCAGGAATGGTGAACTGGCCAAACTTGCGCAGGTAAGGCGCCAGGAACAAGGCCACCAAACAGTAACCGCCAGTCCAGCCCAAGATGAAGGCTAGACCACCGTAACCGGTCAGGTAGAGCGTGCCTGCCATACCGATGAACGAAGCCGCCGACATCCAGTCAGAGCCTGTGGCCATGCCGTTGTACATGGCAGGCACACGGCGGCCGGCCACATAGTATTCGGCTGCGTCGTTGGTGCGACTCATCACACCAATGCCTGCATACAAGAGTACCGTGGCCGCCAGGAAGGCGTAACCAATGTAATCTTTATGCATGCCCATTTGCTCGAGGATGCCGAGCACGATGACGAAGGCCGCAAAGCCCACGCCGTAGAAGATAAAAACTTTGTTCAGAGATTTCTGAAACTGGCCTTGGGATTGGCCTTCTCCGCCAAAAACGCTCATGATTCGTCTCCTTCTGAAACGCCATATTCCTTGTCAAGCTTGTTCATATAGCGGGCGTAGTACCAAATGATCAGGCAATACACGATCAGTGCGCCTTGGGCTGCGACCCAAAACGAGAAAGGCCAGCCAAAAAAGCTGAACGTCAAATCACGCGCAAAGTACAAAAGTACGAACGTGACCAAGAACCACAAGGCAAGCAAAAGCCCCGTGATTTTCAAGTTTTTGCCCCAGTATTCCTGGTGCCTTGCAGTGAGCTGCATCTTCATCTCCTTCTTGTTGAAAAACCAAACTAACGACTGTCACTCCTGAATGGATTCACCCCATATATGGGGTGCGCTGGCATTAAGCGGCTTTGACTAATTTCAGGCCTGTTTCTCGCTCTAATTGAGCGGCCACCTTGGGCTCGAACCCATTCAAGTGACGAATGACTTCCAGCGCTTTTTCGGGCGCCTGCATTTCCATGTGCACACGGGCCATTTGGTACCAAGCGTAGGGGCTCATGGATTGCAATTCGGTGTTGCGCTTGAAAGCCACCAAAGACTCTTCGAACCGTCGCTGACGCACCAACACCAAGCCCAGGCCATACCAGGCACGGTCCATTTTTTCGTCAATCTGAATGGCCGCTCTGAATGCGTGTTCAGCTTCTTGGCTTCGCCCCAATTCATCGCAGACAAAACCCACATTGAAGTGGGCGTTGGCGAGGGTCGGTGTGAGCACCAAGGCGCGTTCAAAAAACCCCAAAGCCTGAACCAAGTGCCGATCGTTCAATTCGTTAAAACCCAAGCTGTTCAGGGCCAACACATCTTGGGGATGGATTTCAAGGATGTCTTGAAACACCGCGTGGGCTTTGCTGCGCATGCCCAAGACCAAAAAAGCTTTGGCTTGAAGACGCAACCAAAAACACCGGCTTCGGCTGGAGGTGTCCGATGGGGCTGATGGAAGATGTGTTTTCACTGACATGCCGCAATGCCCATCTCAAGACAAAGTTCGATCTTCAATTGCACCACCACCACCCAAGCGATCAAAAGCCAGCTGCTGGTGGCCAAGGGGATGTGTCGGTCCAGGATGAGTTTGGGGCTGATTTTGCGAGTGAACCAAAGCGCTGGTTTCGAAGCCACGTCGAGCAATTGGTAAAAAACATTGGTGTCACGGTTGGCGCCCGCCAGCAATCCCAGCAAAAAACGCCCGATGATGAACATGAGCGAAAGTTCGATCAAACTTTTGGCGATGACAATGGCAAGCAACATGGAACTTTATTGACGTGGATCAAGACAAACTTTTGTGATTCTATAAATTGGCTTGTTATCAACCTAATCAGACTTAAAACCCTTTAAAAAGTGTGTAAATAAAATTTTCCCGCAATGATTTTGGCGCTTCATTCGGAGAAGTTGTTGTACCTGACGGCTACCTTACATTTTTTGCTTGGATTGCAGATGTCGATGTTCCCTAAACACAAGGGAAAACACCGATTAAACAGGGGTCGATTTTTGGGGGTTGACAAACGATCAACCCGGCCCAACAGCGGAAAAGTAGCGCATTCAGGCTTTGGGGACGGGCCTGCCTGCAGCGGCCTCTTGCGCTTCCCAGTGGTTCATGAGCCATGCGTAAATGACAACGATGCAGATGAACAGCAGGATGGAGCCTTGCGCTGCCATCCAAAAATACAAAGGCCAACCCCCAACCATCACAGTCAGATCACGCGCAAAAAAACTGGGGCCAAAGCTCACCAACAGCCAGACCAGCAAGAGGACGGCAGTCAAAATGCGTTTCTTGTGAATGAACGTCATGACATCAAGACGGCTAATTGTTCACGAAATCTTCACCAATCCACTGCGCCGCTTTCTCGGCAATCATGAGTATTGGGCTGTTGGTGTTGCCACTGGTGATGGTGGGCATCACGCCTGCATCCACCACACGCAAACCCGCAATGCCGCGCACTTGCAGGCGCCCATTGACCACGGCCATCGGGTCGTCATCGCGCCCCATGCGGGTGGTGCCCACCGGGTGGAAGATGGTGCTGGCAATGTCACCGGCCAGTTTGGCCAGTTCTTCATCGGTTTGGTACTGCACGCCGGGCTTGAACTCTTCAGGCGCAAAAGGCTTCATCGCGTCTTGCGCCATGATGCGGCGCGTTACGCGCAGGCTGTCTGCGGCCACCTTGCGGTCTTCGGCAGTGGCCAGATAATTGGGCGCAATAGCCGGTGCGTCTTCAAAACGCGGACTCTTGATGTGCACCGTGCCCCGACTGGTCGGGTTCAGGTTGCACACACTGGCCGTGATGGCCGGAAAACTGTGTAGCGGCTCGCCAAACGCCTCCAGACTCAAGGGCTGCACGTGGTATTGCAGATTGGCGTGCGGCTGCAACGGATCGCTCTTGGTGAAAGCACCCAACTGGCTGGGTGCCATGCTCATGGGGCCGGTGCGTTTGAAGGCGTATTCCAGGCCGATCATGGCCTTGCCCCACAGGCTGTTGGCTACGGTGTTCAGGGTCTTGGCGTTTTTGACCTTGTAGACCGAGCGGATCTGCAAATGGTCTTGCAGGTTGGCGCCTACACCGGGAAGCTCATGTTGAACTTCAACGCCGACACCTTGCAGTAAAGCCGCAGGTCCGATACCCGATAGCTGCAAAATTTGCGCAGACCCGATGCTGCCCGCACTCAAAATCACCTCTTGCATGGCCTTGACCTCAACCATCTCCAACCCCGTCCAGACCCGAGCGCCCGTGCAGCGCTTTTTGCCGTTGGGCTGAGTTTCGATCAGCAGTTGGCTCACCTGGGCTTTGTTCCACAATTCAAAGTTGGGGCGTGAATAGCAGGTGGGGCGCAAAAAGGCCTTGGCCGTGTTCCAGCGCCAGCCGCTGCGTTGGTTTACATCAAAGTAAGCAACGCCTTCGTTGTCGCCTCGGTTGAAGTCGTCGGTGGCGGGAATGCCCGCTTGCTGTGCGGCTTGCGAAAACGCGTCCAACACGTCCCAGCGCAGACGTTGCTTTTCAATGCGCCATTCGCCACCCGTGTTGCGCCCACGCAGCGTGTGCAGGTAGCTCCCTTTGGGTAAATCGGTGGGGGCCAGTAATTCGGACTTTGACCCTTTGGCCCCGTGAAATTCGTTGGCGCCGTTGTAGTGGTCTTCGTGCAGCTTGAAGTAGGGCAAGGCTTGGTCCCAGCGCCACGCGTCGTTGCCGGTGATCTGCGCCCACTGGTCGTAGTCGCGTGATTGGCCACGCATGTAAATCATGCCGTTGATGCTGGAGCAACCGCCCAATACCTTGCCGCGTGGGTAACGCAGGCTGCGCCCGTTCAGGCCCTCGGTGGCTTCGGTTTGGTACAGCCAATCCGTGCGCGGGTTGCCAATGCAGTACAGGTAGCCCACCGGGATGTGGATCCAGTGGTAATCGTCTTTTTTGCCAGCTTCGATCAACAGCACGCGCTTGCTGGCATCGGCACTCAGGCGGTTGGCCAGCAGGCATCCTGCGGTTCCGCCGCCAATGATGATGTAGTCAAAGGTGTTGTCGTTCATGATTTTGTTCGTGGGGTCTGCGGATATCTTGAGCGAGGTTCGCTGTGCGTCTGACTGTAATGGATGAGGTGAAGGGTTAGAGCCAGGGGTGACGATCCGAATGAACGGTTCAATTTTGAGGCCGCAACAGGGGCTAGCGTGCAAATTGGATGTCGACGCTCAAGTTGTCGCAGCAAACAGCATCAAGTAATTACCCTTGGAAAGGGCTTTTTCCTGCAATGTGGAAAAAATACCAAGGGTAAACACCCGGTATGTAAGCCCATGTTGGTTGCCCGTCAGACAGGGGCAAGTGCCGGCATTAAGAATCAGCGCACGTTCTCGTGTTGAGGACTCTTTTTTGGAGACAGCTTCATGGCTACAACAGCAGCTCGCCCGATGACGGCGGAAGAGAAGAAGGTGATTTTTGCCTCTTCTCTGGGTACCGTTTTTGAATGGTATGACTTTTATTTGTACGGCTCATTGGCCGCGATCATTGCCAAGCAATTCTTCAGTGGCTTGGACGAAGGCTCTGCTTTCATCTTCGCTTTGCTGGCGTTTGCTGCCGGTTTCATCGTGCGACCTTTCGGCGCGATCTTCTTCGGCCGCTTGGGCGACATGATCGGCCGCAAGTACACCTTCTTGGTCACCATCCTGATCATGGGTGTCTCGACCTTCATCGTGGGCATCTTGCCCAACTACGCCAGCATTGGCGTGGCCGCTCCCGTCATCTTGATCTGCCTGCGCTTGCTGCAAGGTTTGGCTTTGGGTGGTGAGTATGGTGGTGCTGCCACTTATGTGGCCGAGCACGCTCCTGCTGGCCAGCGCGGTGCTTACACCGCCTGGATCCAGACCACAGCGACATTGGGCTTGTTCCTGTCGCTGATGGTGATCTTGGGCACACGTACCATCATCGGCGAAGAAGCTTTCGCTGATTGGGGCTGGCGCGTTCCGTTCCTGGTCTCGGTGATCATGCTGATCATCTCGGTGTACATCCGTTTGAGCATGAACGAATCGCCTGCTTTCGTGAAAATGAAAGCCGAAGGCAAGACTTCCAAAGCGCCTCTGTCCGAATCTTTCGGCCAGTGGAAAAACCTGAAGATCGTGATCTTGGCCTTGTTCGGCTTGGTCATGGGTCAGGCCGTGGTTTGGTATTCCGGTCAGTTCTACGCTTTGTTCTTCTTGACACAAGCCTTGAAAGTGGACGGCGCCACCGCCAACATCATGGTCGCGATCTCTTTGATCATCGGCACACCGTTCTTCGTGATCTTTGGCACGCTGTCGGACAAAATTGGTCGTAAACCACTGATCTTGGCTGGTTGCTTGTTGGCTGTGGTGACTTACTTCCCAGTGTTCGAAGCGTTGACCAAAGCGGCCAATCCAGACCTGTATGCCGCTCAGAAATCTGCCAAGGTGACCGTCACTGCAGATCCAGCAGAGTGCTCATTCCAGTTCAACCCCACAGGCACCAAGAAGTTCACTTCTTCTTGCGACATCGCCAAACAGCGTTTGGCTGGCGCTTCTGTGTCCTACGAAAACATTGCAGCGCCTGCGGGCACACCTGCAGTGATCAAAGTCGGCGAGACCGTGGTGAACGTGAAGTACTCGGCTGAAGACATTGCTGCTGCCAAGGCCAAGGCCGAGGAAAAGCTGGCGGCTCTGAACGCTGCTGAACCCAAAGACGCCAAGGCCATCGAAGCTGCGACCAAGTCTGTCAAAGACCTGAGCAACGAGAAGACCGCTGGTGCCACTTTGTTGGGTGTCAACCTGAGCGCCGCCTTGAAGGCCGCTGGTTACCCTGCCAAAGCCGACATGGCCAAGTTCGACAAAGTCACCGTCATCATCATCCTCACCTACTTGGTTTTGTTGGTGACCATGGTGTACGGCCCGATTGCCGCCATGCTGGTCGAGATGTTCCCCACCCGCATCCGTTACACATCGATGTCTTTGCCTTACCACATTGGTAACGGCTGGTTCGGTGGTTTGATGCCCACGACTGCTTTCGCGATCGTGGCCCAGACCGGTAACATGTACAACGGCTTGTGGTACCCGATCATCATCGCCGGTGCAACCGTCGTGATCGGTGGTTTGTTCATCAAAGAAACCAAAGACGTCGACATCTACGCTGACGACTGATCTTTCTTGTCAGCATCCCGGGGTGACTCGGGTGCTCAATTTTGGGCCTTCCCTCTGTGGAGGGCCTTCTTAGTTTTGGAGATGAATGATGTGGAAAATTGTTGTGGGTTTCGTGATTTTTGCTGGTTTGGCTTTGTATGTGATCAGCAAAGGCGGCGACAGCCTGGACATGAGCGGTGAAAAGCACGGCGCAGACGCCGTGCATGTGGAGCCCGCCAAAGCAGACGCGTCTGCACCTGCGGCACCTGCTGCTGCACCGGCCTCTGACGCCAGCGCTGCCAAGTAATTGGCCGCTGAGTGCTTGACCCCGGTCAAGTGCCTCAAACCAAAGCCACGCCTGTGCGTGGCTTTTCTTTTGTCCGCGCGTGTTGTCATGTTCTGAGCCCTAGAATGTTTGGCCTCCACCCCATAAAGCCCGTCCATGTCCCAAGGCCTCATTCGCATTCGTGGTGCCCGCCAGCACAACCTCAAAAACATCGACTTGGACATCCGTACGGGTGAGTTGACCGTGGTCACCGGCCCCAGCGGCTCGGGCAAATCGAGTTTGGTGTTTGACACGCTGTACGCCGAAGGCCAGCGCCGCTATGTAGAGACCTTCAGCGCCTATGCCCGCCAGTTTCTGGACCGCATGGACAAACCGGCGGTGGACAAGGTTGAAGGCGTGCCCCCGGCGATTGCGATTGACCAGACCAACCCTGTGCGCAGCTCGCGCTCCACCGTGGGCACCATGACCGAGCTGAACGACCACCTGAAATTGTTGTTTGCGCGTCTGGGCCAGTTGTTTGACAAAGACACCGCGCAAAGCGTGCGCACCGACAACCCCGACACGGTGTATGCCGAACTGGCGCAGCGTGCCGCACAAGCGGGCGACCCGCGCCTGTACCTGACCTTTCCGGTCGAGCTACCCGCCAACACCAGCGCCGAGCAGGTTGAGCAGTGGCTCTCGGCCAGCGGATTCACCAAAGTGCAGGCCGAACGCGAAGTGGCAACCCCCACCGGCCCGCGCAAAGTGCTGGACGTGATCGCCGACCGCTTTCGCATCAGCATCGCCGAAAAAGCTCGCGTGGTCGAAGCCATCGAAGTCGCCCTCAAACGTGGCGGCCGCCTGAATGTGTATGTGGAGAAATTGGGGTCAGACCCCAATTCTTCTGCCGAGCCCGCCTTCGAAATTTGGCGATTTTCGACTGGCCTGCATTGCCCCGACAGCGACCAGCGCTACACCGACCCGATCCCGTCGATGTTCTCCTTCAACTCGGCAGTGGGCGCGTGCGAGACCTGCCGAGGCTTTGGGCGCGTGATCGGGGTCGACTATGGCCTGGTCATTCCCAATCCCAAGCTCACGCTGCGCGCCGGGGCCATCAAGACATTGCAAACGCCTGCCTGGCAAGAAAACCAGGACGACCTGATGCGCCACGCTGAGGCCGCAGGCATTCCGCGCGACACGGCGTGGGACAAGTTGACGAAAGCCCAGCAAGACTGGGTGATCAACGGTTCGCCCGAGTGGAAGGGCCGCTGGAACCACCAGTGGTATGGCGTGAAGCGCTTTTTTGAGTACCTTGAGAGCAAGGCCTACAAGATGCACATTCGGGTGCTCTTGTCCAAGTACCGCAGTTACACCGAGTGCCCCAGTTGCCAAGGGGCGCGTTTGAAGACCGAGAGTTTGCTCTGGCGCATTGGCAGCCACTCCGATGCCGATGGGGTTTTGCCGGTGGCACAGCGTTTCATGCCTGCCGGTGTGAAGTGGACGCGGGCGCAGTTGGAGGCGCTGCCGGGTTTGAGTTTGCACGACATGATGATCATGCCGCTCGATCGTTTGCGTTTGTTTTTTGACCGGGTGTCTGCTTCTGGGCATGCGTCTTTAGGAGCTGGGGAGGCTCCGGCCGGGGATGGGCTGGGCTCCTCATACGGCGGGGGTACGCCAAAATCGTCGCCCAGCCCATCCCCGGCCGAAGCCGTAGGGGCGGGTGCACAAGCAGCAGCACAGGCACGGGCAAGGGCAGCGACAGCTACAGCTACAGCTACAGCTACAGCTACAGCGACAGCGACAGAGAAGGCACGGGACGATCGATCCACCACAAGGTCTGCGTCAGAGCGGGGGGCGGGCGACGATTTTGGCGTACCCCCGCCGCATGAGGAGCCCGCCCCCCGCTCTGATGCAGACCGAACCTCAGCAGAAACCACCGAGGCGAACTCACACGCCAAAGAACCAGAACAAGGCAAAAGCGCCGAACAAAAAGCCCTGCAACTGCTGCTCGAAGAAATCACCACCCGCCTCAAATACCTGTGCGACGTCGGCATTGGATACCTCACCCTCGACCGCCAAAGTCGCACGCTCAGCGGCGGTGAAGTGCAAAGGATCAACCTCACAACCGCCTTGGGCACCAGCCTGGTCAACACCCTGTTTGTGCTCGACGAGCCCAGCATTGGCTTGCACCCACGCGACATGCATCGCATCACCTTGGCCATGCACCGCCTGCGTGACGCGGGCAACACCCTGGTCGTGGTGGAGCACGACCCGGCCGTGATGATGGCGGCCGACCGCATGATCGACATGGGCCCCGGCCCCGGTGAGCGCGGCGGGCAAATCGTGTTCGACGGCACCACGGCCGATCTGCGCAACGCCGACACGCTGACGGGCGCTTATTTGGGAGGCCGCAAACAAGTGGGCCTGGGCTTCAAGCGCATGGTGAGCGACAGCACGCCGCGCTTGATTCTGGAAGGTGCTCGCGAGCACAACCTGCAAAACATCAGCGTGGACTTTCCGCTGCAACGACTGGTCACCGTCACCGGCGTCAGCGGCTCAGGCAAATCGAGTTTGATTCAAGACGTGCTGGCCCCCGCGCTCATGCGCCACTTTGGCAAAGCCACCGAAACCCCGGGCGCACACGACCGCCTGTTGGGGGCGGATCACCTGAGCGATGTGGTGTTTGTGGACCAGTCGCCCATCGGCAAAACCGCCCGCTCCAACCCCGTGAGCTATGTGGGCGCGTGGGATGCGATCCGGGAGATTTTTGCCACTGCGCCACTGTCGCGCCAGCGCGGTTACACCGCCAGCAAGTTCAGCTTCAACGGCGGTGACGGCCGCTGCCCCACCTGCGGTGGTTCGGGCTTTGAGCATGTTGAGATGCAATTTTTGAGCGACGTGTATTTGCGTTGCCCTGATTGCGACGGCAAACGTTATCGGCCTGAGATTTTGGAGGTCACCGTTGAGCGGCAAGTCATCGGCGGTGTGGTGCGCCACCTCAATGTGGCCGACATTCTGCAGCTCACCGTGAGCGAAGCCGCCGCCTTGTTCGCGCAAGACCGCGACGTGATCCGTGCCCTGCAACCCATCGTGGATGTGGGTCTGGAATACGTGCGCTTGGGCCAGCCTGTGCCCACCTTGTCGGGCGGCGAAGCCCAGCGCCTCAAGCTGGCGGGCTTTCTGGCCGAGGCCGCCAAGAGTGCCTCCAAGAGCCGCCAGAGTTTGGCGCGCAAGGGCACGCTTTTCATGTTTGACGAGCCGACCACCGGTCTGCACTTTGACGACATCGCCAAGCTCATGCGGGCTTTGCGCAAGCTGCTCGAAGCTGGGCATTCGCTCATCATCATCGAGCACAACCTGGATGTGATCCGCGCCAGCGATTGGCTGATCGATCTGGGGCCGGAGGGTGGTTATGCGGGGGGCCTGATCGTGGCCGAGGGCACGCCCGAAGACGTGCGTAAACACGCGACATCACATACGGGGCTGGCGCTGCGCGACTATGCCGAGTCGATGGGTGAGGTGCATGGTGTGGCTGAGCGTTTGAATGTCTATGGGGGCGAGGCTGCGGTGGCAGAGGGTTCCTCATACGGCGGGGGTACGCCCAAATCGTCACCCTCTGACACCGCATCCTCGCTCACCAGCGTTCGGGGTGGGGTTGGTGCAAGTTCAATGGCCCCAGTCGCTCGGCGTGCGCCTGTGTTCAACAACAACATCCAGATCGTCAACGCCAAAGAGCACAACCTCAAAAATCTGAGCGTCAACATCCCACGCGGCAAGTTCAACGTGGTCACGGGCGTGAGTGGCTCCGGCAAATCCACGTTGGCGTTTGACATCCTGTTCAACGAAGGCCAACGCCGCTATCTGGAAAGCCTGAACGCCTATGCCCGAAGCATAGTGCAGCCTGCAGGCCGCCCCGAGGTGGATGCGGTGTACGGCATCCCGCCCACCGTGGCGATTGAGCAGCGCTTGTCGCGCGGCGGTCGCAAATCTACCGTGGGCACCACCACCGAGGTCTGGCATTTCTTGCGTTTGCTTTACGTCAAGTTGGGCATTCAGCATTGTGTGCACGACAACACCCCCGTGCAGCCACAAACGCCCGACAGCATCATCGCGCAGCTGATGACGCAGTTCCGGGGTCAGCACATTGGCCTGTTGGCCCCGCTGGTCGTCAACCGCAAGGGTGTGTACACCGAGTTGGCCGACTGGGCGCGCCCGCGTGGCTACACCCACCTGCGCGTGGACGGTGACTTTTTGCCCACGCAAGGCTTTCCGCGCATCGACCGATTCAAAGAGCACAACATCGAATTGCCTGTGGTCAGTCTGGATGTGTCACCTGCTCATGAATCCGCCTTGCGCCAAGCTTTGACCAAAACGCTGGAGCACGGCAAAGGCGTGGTGCATGTGCTGAGCGATCTGGACGGCTTGCGTGAAGCCATATTCAGCGGCGAATCCACCGCCCGCATTGGTCAGCATCGGGTGTTTTCCACACTGCGGGCTTGCCCGGCCTGCGACACATCGTATGCCGAGCTGGACCCACGTTTGTTTTCGTACAACAGCAAACACGGCTGGTGTCCTGATTGCGTGGGCACGGGCGTCAAGCTCAGCAAAGACGAACGCCAAGTGTTTGACGACTCGGTGCAAGACGACAAAAACAAGGGCCGCGAGCAAACCTTTGCCGAGCCCGAAATCGAAGATCTGACCAATGTGGCTTGCCCCCGCTGTGAAGGCACGCGCCTGAACGCCACGGCGCGTGCCGTGCGGCTGGGCGCAGCCCCGGGCCAGGGTTGGCGCATCACCGACATCGCCAGTTTGTCGGTCACCGATGTGCGGCACTGGGTTGACAAGCTGCATCTCACCGGCCGCGACGCCGACATCGCCCGTGATCTGGTGCCCGAGATCAAGAGTCGCTTGGAATTTCTGGAAGAAGTAGGCCTGGGTTACCTCACGCTCGACCGGGGTGCGCCCACGCTGTCGGGCGGCGAGGCGCAGCGCATCCGCTTGGCCGCGCAACTGGGCAGCAACTTGCAAGGCGTGTGCTACGTGCTGGACGAGCCCACCATTGGCCTGCATGCGCGCGACAACCGGATTTTGCTCAACGCCTTGCAAAGTCTGAACGACAAGGGCAATACGCTGGTCGTTGTAGAGCACGATGAAGACACCATTCGCCGCGCCGACTACATCATCGACATCGGCCCAAGCGCTGGCAAACGCGGTGGCCGTCTTGTGGCTGAGGGCTCGGTGGCCGACATCACGGCGTCTGCCGATTCTCAAACGGGTCGGTATTTGTTGCATGCGATGAAGCATCCGATGCAAGTTCGCAGGTCGGTGTCGGTCTCGACACGGGGCAATGGGCTGGACTCCTCATATGGCGGGGGTACGCCAAAATCGTCGCCCAGCCCATCACCCCATGTCGAGACATTGGCGTCGCTGCTGAATCAATTGGGGTCAGATCCCAATTCTTTTCAAACCGCCAACGTCGCAGCCGGCGATACCGCGACCGCATCCACCAAAGTCAAGGGCAAAAAGAAGGCCATCCTGCCAGCGGTGCCGGACGCCACAAAAGTGACCACGACCCAGTGGCTCACCTTGACTGGCGCCAACTTGCACAACCTGCGCCAAGTCGATGTGCAGGTCCCGCTCAAACGGTTGGTCGTCGTCACGGGTGTCAGCGGTTCGGGCAAGTCCACGTTGGCCCGCGATGTGTTGCTGGCCAATGTGCAAGCACTGGTTGGGCAACGCTCCACCTTTGCAGGCCGCACTGCACAAGACGCCGGCCATCGGGTGGAGTTGTCGGCCTGCACGGATGTACAAGGTTTTGAGACGATCGACCGCGTGCTGGAAGTGGACCAAACTCCGATTGGTAAAACACCGCGCTCTTGCCCCGCCACTTACATCGGCTTTTGGGACACAGTTCGCAAACTGTTTGCCGAAACTTTGGAGGCCAAAGCGCGGGGTTATGCCGCCGGGCGTTTCAGCTTCAACACCGGCGAAGGCCGTTGCCCCAGCTGCGAAGGCCAGGGCATGCGCACCATCGAGATGAGCTTTTTGCCCGATGTGAAAGTGCCTTGCGAAACCTGCCGAGGCGCGCGCTTCAACCCAGAAACCTTGGCCGTGACCTGGCGCGGCAAAAGCATCGGCGATGTGCTAAAGATGGAAGTGGACGAAGCGGTGGACTTTTTCGCCAGCATGCCCAGCATCGCGCACCCGCTGCAACTGCTCAAGGATGTGGGTTTGGGCTATCTGACCTTGGGCCAGCCTTCACCTACGCTCAGTGGCGGTGAAGCCCAGCGCATCAAGCTGGTGACCGAGCTGACCAAGGTGCGCGACGAGGTGGGTAAGCGCGGCAACAAAGCGCCGCATACGCTGTATGTGCTGGACGAGCCCACCGTGGGCTTGCACATGGCCGACGTGGACAAACTCATCAGCGTGCTGCACCGCTTGGTCAACGCCGGTCACAGCGTGATCGTGATCGAACACGACCTGGATGTTATCGCTGAAGCCGACTGGGTGATTGACCTGGGACCCGAAGGCGGCAACGCTGGGGGCCGAATTGTGGCGGCCATGACGCCCGAGGCTTTGGTGCTGTTGGGCACGCACACCGGCGTGGCGCTGGGGCCGGTGCTGGCGAGGGTTTGAAGTCGGAGGCGCGGGCTGCAAAGATGGACCCCGGGCTCGCACGGGATCCATGACTGACAGCGCTTACAGAACGCCCAATCGCCAAAGCGATGTGACCTCTGCTGCCCGCGCCGTATGCAGCGGGTCGCTAGGGTCCTGAGCTTTGCCATGCACCGGTTTCACGTCCGTGCGGCCCAGCACCTGCAGACCCGCATCGGCGATCCAGCTCAGCAGTTCTTCGCGTGTGCGCAAACCCAAGTGTTCGGCCAGGTCCGATAAGATCAGCCAGCCTTCGCCGCCTTCAATCAGGTGCGCCTTTAGGCCACCCAGAAAGCCTTTGAGCATCTGACTGCCTTCGTCATAGACAGCCTGCTCCAGCAGCGAAGTCGGGCGAGCTGGCAGCCACGGCGGGTTGCAAACCACCAACGCGGCCTGGCCAGGCGGAAACAAATCGGTGTGCAAGAGCTGAACCTGGTTTTGCAGGCCCAGGCGCTGCAGGTTGTCGCGGGCGCATGCCAATGCACGTTCCGACAGGTCGGTGGCGATCACTTGCGCTGCACCTCTGCGAGCCAGCAGGGCCGACAAGACGCCGGTGCCCACCCCAATGTCAAAAGCCACCGAGTGGGTCTTCAAAGCAGCAGGCCATGGGGCTTGGGCCACGAGTTGGACATACTCACCCCGCACTGGCGAAAACACGCCGTAGTGCGGGTGGATGCTCAAGTTTTCTCCCAAAGCGGGCACCTCGACGCCATTTTTGCGCCACTCGAACGCGCCAATGACACCTTGCAAACTGCGCAATGACACCACGCGGTTCTGTCCATCGGCAGGCCCAAAGGCTTGTTGCAAAGCGGTTTGGGCAGCGGGCGCTCGGCGCAGCGCGATGCTGTAATCGGGCTGCAATTCGATCAGGATTTGGCCGAGAACGCGGACGCGTTGAGATTGCGCCTGACGGTGGGCGTTGAAGGCCGAAGGGGCCGGGTGTGCGCTGTCGCGGTGTTTGGTCGAGGATTTTTTGGGGCGTGCAGGGCGCTCCAGGCGGCGTTTGAGCGCCTGCAGCAACTGGCGGGCATTTTGAAAGTCGCCGCGCCACAGCAAACCCGTGCCTTCACAGGCCAGGCGGTAGGCGGTGTCGGCGTTCAAGGTGTCATCCACCACCATCAGCTTGGCTGGAGGGCGAGCCCCATGGTCAGTCACCCAAAGCGCGCTGCGCGGATGGCCATCTTCTTGCCAAGTGAGGGGAGCCGGTGGGGTCATGAGAAATCTCGGCCCAGTGACCGGTGTGCTGTAGAGGTTGCATCATAGCGGCCGCTGGGCGGGTGGCCGCGAAGACCTGCCCACCCTTCGACATCATGGGTACAGGCAAAATAGCGCTTGTGGATACACCCAACCCGATCAACCCGCCCATGCCATCCCCAAGCCAGCCCTTTCTGTCTTTCTCGGAGATGACGGCTGTGTTGGTGCCCACTTACAATCCTGGCACCTTGTGGGTTGATTTTCTGTCAGGTTTGCAGGCGCAAACGCCGGCACCCGCGCTTTGCTGGGTGCTGGATTCAGAGTCCACCGACGGCAGTTTGGCAAAAACCACGCAGGCCGGCCTGGTGGTCCATACGGTTCAGCGCAAGCAATTCAACCACGGCGGCACCCGCCAATGGGGCGTTGAGCGCTTGCCCGCCGGGGTCGAGTTTGTGGTGTTCCTCACCCAAGATGCGGTTTTGGCCGGCCCTGAGGCGCTCGGGCATTTGTTGTCTGGGTTTGCAGACCCCGAGGTAGCCGCTGTGTATGGACGCCAGACGCCGCATCCGCAGGCCAGCGCGATCGCCGCGCACGCCCGACATTTCAACTACCCGGCTCAATGCCAGACCCGGCGCTGGTCGGACAAGGACCGTCTGGGTCTTAAGGCCTGTTTTTTGTCCAATGCTTTTGCGGCTTACCGCTTGTCGGCACTGCGCGCCGTGGGGGGCTTTTCGCCGCGTGTGATTTTGGGCGAGGACACGCACTTGGCCGCTCGCCTGTTGCAGCAGGGACATGCCATTCGCTATGAGGCGCAGGCGCTCGTTTATCATTCACATAATTACTCTTTGACGAGTGAATTTGCACGCTACTTTGATACGGGCGTGTTCCACCACGATGAAAACTGGATGATCCAGAATTACGGCAAAGCGGGCCGAGAGGGCCTCCGGTTTTTGAAATCGGAAATCCGATTCCTTTTGCACCACGCGCCCTGGCGTTTGCCGGAGGCCTTGGTGCGCACGGCCCTCAAGGCGCTGGCTTACCGATTGGGCCGTTCACACATGCGCTTGCCCGTGGGCTTGAAAAAACAATTGTCCATGCACAAAGGGTTTTGGGCGTGAAGCGGGTGAACCTAAAGCAGGGACAGGCTGTCCAGCCCGTGACTCACCAGAGTCTGTTCAAGATTCGGCTGTCCAAATTGGCCATCATGTTGGGCGATGCCGGGGCCATGGTGCTGGCATTTGTCATGTCTTTGCCACTGACCGCAGTGCTGGTGTCGCCTGACGGTGTGTCGTTCATGACTTGGTGGGAAGGGCAGGATGCGCAGCGCTTCATCTCCTGGGGCCTGATGGGCGTGCTGGGGTTGTTGTTGTTGCTGAGCCGATACCAGCATTACAGCGACCGCAGGCCGTTGTGGGACGAATTGGGAGATTTTTTCCGCCTGGTGGGGGTATTGGCCTTGATGGACATGGCCTTGGTGGCTGTGACCCGTTGGAATGCCTCCAGGCTGTGGTGGCTTGTGTCTTGGGTGCTGGTCTTGCTCATGCTGGTCTTGATGCGCTATGTGACCCGGCAAATTCTCAAAAAGTTTTCGCTTTGGTACCGGCCCACGGTCATCATTGGCATCGGTGCCAATGCAGAAGAAGCGGCGCTGGCTTTGAACAGCCAGCCCGAGCTGGGCTTTTCGGTGCAGGGCTTTGTGGATGCGGGCGGAGGTGGGGGCCGGGCCTCGGACACAACCTACCCGCGATTGCCCGAGTTGGAGATGGCACAATACGCCAAGCAACCGGGTATTCAGTGGGTCATTGCGCTGGAGCATGCCCAGTCCGAACAACGCGAACAATGGTTGCGCCAGTTGGCCCAATGGGGTGCACCGGACATCAGCGTCATTCCTGCCATGCGAGGCGTGCCCCTGCATGGGACGGACATGTCGCATTTCTTCTCGCATGAAGTGGCCTTGCTGCGCATGCGCAACAACTTGCGCCGTTGGCCTGCGCGCTTGACCAAAAGGCTGTTTGATACGGTTGCGGCTTTGGCCCTGCTGCTGGTGCTCAGTCCAGCCATGCTGCTGATGGCTTGGGCCGTTCGCCGTGATGGGGGGCCGGCTTTGTTTGCCCACCCACGCGTTGGCAAAAAAGGCAAAATTTTCAACTGTTACAAGTTCCGCACCATGGTGGTCGATGCCGAAAAACAGCTGGAAAACCTGTTGCAGCGCCAACCTGAACTGCGCAAGCAATGGCAAACTGAGCACAAACTGCGATCAGACCCGCGTGTCAGCCAAGTTGGGCGATTTTTACGGCGCACCAGCTTGGACGAGTTGCCGCAGCTGATCAACGTGATCCGGGGCGAGATGAGTTTGGTGGGGCCGCGCCCAGTGGTGCGCACTGAGTTGCCCCGTTACGGTGACCAGGTGGGTTATTACCTGATGGTGCGCCCTGGCATGACCGGCCTGTGGCAAGTCAGCGGGCGCAACGATGTGGATTACGACACGCGGGTCTACCTTGACAGCTGGTACGTCAAGAACTGGTCCCTGTGGCACGACTTGGTCATTCTGTTCAAAACCATCTCGGTGGTGTCGACCCGCCAGGGCGCTTACTGAAACCCAGACTTAGCTTGACGGAGTTGACTGCAAAATTCGTTGTGCCAACTCGGTGAACCCGGCCCCTCTGGGCGCTTGGGTCACAAACTGTGGCTTGAACTGCAACTGCGACTCAAAGCGCGCGATGTTGGCCACGCCCACACTGCAGGGGAAGTGTTCGAACATCACCTGGTCGTTGGTCGAGTCGCCCACATACACCCATTGCGGCAATTCTTGGTCCAGTGAACGCCCCAGCAGGGCTTGCAAAATCCAGCGTGCACCACTGAGTTTGTGGTGTTCACCGAACCAACCGTTGATGTGGATGCTGCTGACTGTGGCCACCATGGATTCGCTGCGCATGATGCGAACCACCTGGTCGATGGCTTGCGGGGGCAATTGGGTGAATTCGCTGTGGTCAATCGCGACGTCGGTTTCGCGGCCTGCGTTGTCGCGCGCCAAAACAGCTCCGGGCACCTCGCGCAAAATTCGCGCAGCCACGGATTGCATGCGCGCAAAATTCGCAGTGCGTACAGCCTCGTTTTGCTGGTAAATCGCCTGGGGTTTGCCGTGGGGTTGTGGAATCCAGGCGGCGGCCCCGTTTTCGGCCACTACCGCATCCACGGGCCAGTTGCGGGCCAATTCGCGGCTCCAGCCCATGGGGCGACCGGTGATGGGAATGACCGTGAGGCCGGCTTCCTTCAGGTCGCGCAGGGCCTGCAATGCGTCGTCGGTGATGGTCCCGTCGGTGGTCAAGGTGTCATCGATGTCGGTGAACACCCCCAGCCAAGGCCGAGGGGGAAGAGGCCAATGTTTCAGGTCCAGCATGGCGCAGCGCTTCAGTGGGCCAGCGACTTCAGACGCTGAAGCACCGCCAACGTGGCCGCACTCTGGTTCATGGTGTAGAAGTGGATGGCAGGCACGCCACCGTTGATGAGTTGCTCACACAAGTCACTCACCACGTCCAGGCCAAACGCCTTGATGGAGGCGATGTCGTCGCCATAGGCTTGCAGGCGCAGCCGGATCCAGCGAGGGATTTCGGCACCACACGCGTCCGAAAAACGCAGCAGCTGTGAAGAACTGGTGATGGGCATGATGCCCGGCACCACCGGCACATCCACACCCAGTTTGTAGGCGTCGTCCACAAAGCGGAAATAGGCATCGCTGTTGTAAAAGTATTGCGTGATGGCCGAGTTGGCCCCGGCCTGGACCTTGGTGGCAAAGGCTTGCAAATCGGTTTCGGGCGATTTCGCTTGCGGGTGGATTTCGGGGTAAGCCGCCACCTCAATGTGAAAGTCGTCACCCGTCTCGGCGCGGATAAAACTGACCAGATCGCTGGCGTAATGGAACTCGCCACCTGCGCCGTAACCGCTTGGCAAGTCGCCGCGCAAAGCCACGAGGCGCTTGACGCCCATGGCTTTGAGTGTGGCCAGCTCGGCGCGCACAGAAGCCTTGGTCGCGCCAATGCAAGAAAAGTGCGAGGCCGCAGGCACGCCCTCGGCCAGGATCGCACTCACGGTGGCAAAGGTGCCCTCTTGTGTGGAGCCCCCAGCGCCGTAGGTCACCGAGCAAAACTCTGGCTTTAAGCCATAAAGCACTTGACGCACCTCGCTCAGCTTGTCTGCGCCTTCGGGCGTTTTGGGTGGGAAAAACTCCAGACTGATGGGCAGTTTCAAACCAGACATCACAACACCTTCAAAAATTCAATAGTCGTTGGCCTTGGCGTATGCCAAGGCGGCCAGTTCAGCCTCGTGGGCTTCGCGTGTTTTTTCGCGTGCTGGAGCCACTGCCGCTGGGTCAGGCCAGCAGGCCTGCACAAAAAATTCACGGTTGCCGTCGCCGCCTTCAATGGGGCTGTCCAACCAAGCCGTCACTTGCATGCCCAACTCGGTCAAAGCCGTGCGCACACGGTTTTCGATGAACGGGAAATGGGTTTCGTCTTTCACGATGCCGCCCTTGCCCACTTGGCCCGGTTGCAGCTCAAACTGGGGTTTGACCAGCATCAGCAGCTGTCCTGTGGGTTTGAGCAAATGCACCACGCCCGGCAACACCAAGGTCAGCGAGATGAAGGACACATCGCCCACCATCAGGTCAAAACCCTCCAGCGCATCCGGCACGCGCTCGTCGCCAGGCGCCAGCTCTCGAGCGTTCACGCCTTCGATGCAGACCACCCGCTCATCTTGGCTGATGCGCGGATGCACCTGGGCGTGGCCCACGTCAATGCCCACCACTTCGGCCGCGCCGTGCTGCAGCAAGCAATCGGTGAAACCGCCGGTGCTTTGCCCCACATCCAGGCAACGCAAGCCATTTACCAGAACACCCGTGGCTTTCAAGGCCCCTTCGAGCTTGAGGCCGCCACGCGACACATAGCGCGACTCGGCGTCGTCGAGCAGCTGCAAAGCAGCACTCTCGGGCACCTCGTCGCGGTTTTTCACCACCGCGCGCCAACCTCCGTCGGGCTGCTGCCACTTCACGCCCCCAGCAATCAGTCGTTGAGCTTGAGAGCGGGAGGCGGCCAAGCCGCGCTCCACGAGAAGTTGGTCAATGCGCATCAGGTGGATTTCAATAGCGGTAAGTGTCGGCTTTGTAAGGACCGGTCTTTGCCACGCCGATATAGGCGGCTTGCTCGTCGCTCAACACCGTCAGCATGGCGCCGACTTTTTCGAGGTGCAAACGCGCCACTTTTTCGTCCAGGTGCTTAGGCAACACATAGACCTTGCCAGATTCGTAATGGTCTTGCTTGGTGAACAACTCGATCTGAGCGATCGTTTGGTTCGCAAAGCTAGCGCTCATCACAAAGCTGGGGTGGCCTGTGGCGCAACCCAAGTTCACCAAACGGCCTTTGGCCAACAGGGTGATCTTTTTGCCATCAGGGAAGATGACGTGGTCGACTTGAGGCTTGATCTCGTCCCACTGGCAATTTTCCAACGAAACCACATCGATTTCGTTGTCGAAGTGACCGATGTTGCAAACGATGGCTTCGTCTTTCATGGCGGCCATGTGCTCGTAGCGGATCACGTTTTTGTTGCCAGTGGCCGACACAAAAATGTCGCACTTGTCAGCCGCGTATTCCATGGTGACCACTTTGTAGCCTTCCATCGCGGCTTGAAGGGCGTTGATCGGGTCGATCTCGGTCACCCAAACTTGGGCGCTCAGGGCGCGCAGGGCTTGTGCCGAGCCCTTGCCCACGTCACCGTATCCGGCCACGCAAGCCACTTTGCCAGCGATCATCACGTCGGTGGCGCGCTTGATGGCGTCCACCAAAGATTCGCGGCAGCCGTACAGGTTGTCAAACTTGCTCTTGGTCACCGAGTCGTTCACGTTGATGGCGCGGAACATCAAGCTGCCCTTGGCGGCCATTTCGTTCAGGCGCAACACGCCGGTGGTGGTCTCTTCGGTCACGCCGATGATCTGCGCACCCTTGCGGCTGTACCAGGTCGGGTCCACGGCCAGCTTGGCCTTGATGGCGTTGAACAGGCAGGTCTCTTCTTCGCTGGTGGGGTTGGCGATCAAGGACGCATCTGTTTCAGCGCGCTTGCCCAGGTGCATGAGCAGCGTGGCGTCGCCGCCGTCGTCCAGAATCATGTTGGGGCCTTCGCCTTCGGTGCCTGCGGCGCCGAAGTCAAAGATGCGGTGGGTGTAGTCCCAGTAGTCGGCCAGCGTTTCGCCCTTGATGGCGAACACGGGCGTGCCCTTGGCGGCAATCGCCGCAGCGGCGTGGTCTTGCGTCGAGAAGATGTTGCAAGAAGCCCAGCGCACGTCAGCGCCCAAGGCTTGCAAGGTCTCGATCAGCACAGCCGTCTGAATGGTCATGTGCAGCGAGCCGGTGATGCGCGCGCCCTTCAGGGGCTGTGCCTTGTTGAACTCTTGACGGATGGCCATCAGGCCGGGCATTTCGGTCTCGGCGATTTTGATTTCTTTGCGGCCCCAATCGGCCAGGCCGATGTCGGCGATCACGCAGTCGGCGTTGATTGTGGAAGGCATACGTGCATTCATGAGAAAAGCTCCAAGTCATGTGAATGAACCACACGCATGGGAAAAGCACTGATAGGGAAAAACAGGCTCACCGCACGTCGTGTGGATGAGCGTCGTTGCTGTTGAAGTGTTCCGAGCCTCACGCTCCGCTGCCGGCTTTTTTCAAAGCCAGGGGGCGCTGCAACGCTCCTCGGAAGTGCGCATTCTAGCGCAGTTGGCCTGGCCCAGGTCGTTAAAAGGGCATCGCGCAGGCGAATATCAAGCGCACAAGGCCAAAACCGCCAAGGGGGCTGTTTCGGCGCGCAGCACGCGCGGCCCCAGCGACACTGGGGTGAAACCAGCGGCCAATGCGGTGCTTTCTTCGCCAGGGCTCAGGCCGCCTTCGGGGCCGCTCAACACGGTCACCGGCGCTTGGCTGACTTGGCTGGGTACGGGTTGTGTGTCCCCGGACAAGGACAAGACCCAGCGCTCGCCAGGCGAGGACTTTTTCAGCCATTCAGTCAGTGTCACGGCCGGGTGGATGGGGGGCACGCGGTTGCGCCCGCACTGCTCGGCCGCGGCCACCGCCACGCCTTGCCAATGCGCCAGTTTCTTCTCGGCCCGCTCGCCTTTGAGCTTGAGCACGCTGCGCTCGGCCACCAGCGGAGTGATGCTGGCCACACCCAGTTCGGTGGCTTTTTCCACCAGCCAGTCCATGCGCTCGTTGGCCGTGATGCCCGCCAGCAAGTGCACCGCTCGGTGGGCTTCGCGCTCGATGGCGTGGTGCGCACCCACATCGACCTCGACATCGCTGCGGCCCATGCGGGTCACGGTGGCGTCAAACTCGCCGCCTTCGCCGTTGAACAAGGTGATGGCATCGCCCGGCTGCAGGCGCAGCACTTGCACATGGCGTGCAGCGCCCGGTGGCAGACTCAAGGCCAAGCCGGTGGCCAAGGGGGAGGGGCAATAAAAGCGGGGCATGCTCACATGCGCCCGTAAGCAAAACCCACTTGAGGGGTGGTGCCCTCGATTTCGTCGATCAGCTTGAGCAGTGGGCCCAGTTCGCGGTAGCGGTCGCAGGTGGTTCGAATGTAATGCAGGAAACGCGGCGCATCGGCCAGGTATTTGGGCTTGCCGTCGCGCAGGGTCAGGCGGGCAAAGATGCCGGCCACTTTCAGGTGACGCTGAAGTCCCATCCACTCGACGGCGCGGTAAAAAGCGCCAAAGTCGCTGTGCCAGTCTTCATAGTCCATTAGCCCGGCTTTGCGGGCTTTTTCCCAGTAGCGGATGGTGATGTCCAGCACAAAGTCCTCGTCCCAGGTGAGGAACGCGTCCCGCATCAGGCTGGCGATGTCGTAGGTGATGGGGCCGTAGACCGCGTCCTGGAAATCCAGCACACCAAGCTGATCGTTTTGAAACGGCATCATCAGGTTGCGCGGCATGAAGTCGCGGTGGACATACACGTTGGGCGCGGCCAGGTTGCGCGGAACGATGAGGCCGAAGGCACTGTCCAACACGTCGCGGTTTTTGCCTTCAAGTTGAACCCCCCTGTGCTGGGCCAAATACCAGTCCGGAAACAGGCTCAGCTCCCTGTTGAGGAGCGCGGCGTCATACGGCGGCAGTACGCCAGGGCGCGAGGTCAGTTGCCACTGCACCAGCACGTCCACTGCATGCATGTACAGGCTGTGGTTGGCCTGTGGGCGCTCGGTATCGATGGCCGACATCATGGTGGCGTCACCCAGATCAGTCAGCAGCATGAAGCCGTGGGCCTGGTCCCAGTTCAGCACCTCGGGTGCATGCAGCCCAGCGGCTTTCATCAAGGCGGCGATGCACACGAAGGGCTCGGAGTTTTCCTTGTCGGGCGGGGCGTCCATGACGATGCGGCTGCCGCCGTCTACGCTGTTCACCCGCAGGTAGCGGCGAAAGCTGGCATCGGCCGAGGCCACGCGCAAACTGTCGGGCAAAAGGTGGTGGGAGGCGGCCAAGCCAGACAACCAGCGGTCAAAAACCATTTGCCGGGCCGGATCGGTCCAGCTGACGCTGACGGCTTGGCTTGGGTTGGGGGCTGAATTGGGGGGTTGGGTGAGGTGGCTCATGGATAATCTCATTTTACAAAGCCCGCAACAAGCGCTTTGCCTGTATCTCTCGTGTGTCCAAACTCTGCCCCATCCTTGTGCCCCTTTCCCCTGTCCCTTGTTCGCAGCCCCCGTTGGCCCATGTCCTTTTGCGGGAGGTGGTGAGGGCGGTTCTGTTTGTGGTGCACGGTGTCACGCTGGGGGGCGCGATGGGTGTGGCGCAAGCCCAAACCCTCACGTACCCGCAGGCCGCACCCGCAGCCCCTTTGTCGGGTCTGGTCTTGCGCAGCAGTCCCCTGCTGGAAGAAGCTGTCTCGCAGCGCCAAGAGCAAGGGGGAGCGATTTACCTGCAAGGCCAGCGCCTGCGCGTGAGGCCTGATTTGGATATGGTGATCGAGGGTGAGGCCAGCATCCGCAAGCCGGGCGTGAGCATTCAGGCTGGGCAACTGTCCTATGACCAAAGCCAAGACGTGGTCGAGGCCACTGGCCAAGTGCGCTTGAGTCGACCGAGCAGTTTGTTGACCGGCCCCAAGCTCACACTGAAGGTCGACAGTTTCCAAGGCACGCTGACGCAGCCCACTTTTGAACTTTACAAAAGCGGCGCCTACGGTCAGGCGGCGCAGATCGAGTTTGTCGATGAGCAACGCGCCACCGTGCGCGAAGCCAACTACACCACCTGCAGGCGCACACCCGGGCCCGACTGGTTGCCTGCATGGGTGCTCAAGGCCACCCGATTGAACCTGGACGAAGAAGAGTCCACCGTGCAGGCTGAGGGGGTGCAGTTGCGCTTTCAGGACTTTCCGGTGCTGGCCATACCCGCCGTCACCTTCCCGATGACCAGCGAGCGCAAGTCGGGCCTGCTGCCTCCTGTGATGGGCATCACCAGCACCAACGGGGTAGAGCTGGCCCAGCCCTACTACTTTGACATCGCGCCCAACCGCGACGCCAGCGTCACCACCCACCTGATGAGCAAGCGTGGCGTGGCGGTGGACACTGAATTTCGTTACCTGGAGCGCGACTACAGTGGCCAGGCCCGGTTGAACCTGATGCCCAAGGACAGCCTGCGCGATCAGGCCCGCTGGGGCTGGTCCAGCCAGCACAACGGCAGTCTGGATACAGTTCTGGACAGCGTGGGGCGCATCGGTTTGGGCTTGAACCTGAACCGGGTCAGTGACGACAACTATTGGCGAGATTTTCCTCGCTCCGGCCTGGTCTTGACCCAGCGCCTTCTGCCATCTACAGGGGTCTTGAACTGGGGTCGTGGCAACCTGAGCATGAGCGCGCAAGTTCAGCGCTGGCAAACCCTACAAGACTTCAACGCCCCCATCACCCCGCCTTATGACCGTGCGCCCCAAATCGGGCTGCGCTATGGACAGTGGCAGGCCGATGGCCTTGACTGGTCTGTGCAGGCCGACACCACCCGCTTTGAGGCCAGCTATGACCGCATCCCCTTGGCCAGCAGTGCGGTGCGACCCGTGTCCCGCAATGGCGAGCGCAGCTTTGTGCTGGCGCAAGTCAGCCGCCCCTGGTTCCGCCCTTGGGGCTTTGTCACGCCCAAACTGCAACTGCATGCCACCCGTTACCAACTTGACCAAGCACTCGATACGGGGGCGCGTTCTGCCAACCGGGTTTTGCCCACCCTCTCATTGGATTCGGGCTTGGTGTACGAGCGCGAGACTCAGTGGTTTGGTCGGGGCGTCACGCAAACGCTGGAGCCGCGCGCTTTTTATGTGCGCACGCCGTTTCGGGACCAAAGCCTTTTGCCGGTTTACGACACGGGCGCAACCGATTTCAATTTGTCCACCATTTACAGCGAAAACGCCTACGTGGGCCATGACCGCTTGGTGGACAACAACGCTTTGACCCTGGGCGTCACCAGCCGGTTTTTTGATGCTGACAACGGCGCTGAAATGTTGCGTGTGGGCATGGCCCAGCGCATCCGTTTTTCTGACCAGCAAGTGGTCCTGCCCGGCCAGTCCGCTGCCGCTGCAGGGCTGAGTGATTTGTTGCTGGGCGCTGGCGTGCGCTGGGATGACCGTTGGGCGCTCGATGCCACGGTGCAGGTCAACAGCCAGACTGACCGCGTCAGCCGCAGCACCTTGCAAGCCCGCTACAGCCCCAGCCCTTACCGGGTGCTGAATGCGGCTTACCGCCTGAATCAGGGTGTGAGTGAGCAGATCGACATGGGTTGGCAATGGCCACTGAGCGACTTGCTGGGACGGCGCGATGCGGCTGTGGAAAGTGCCTGGAGCCGTTCACCCGGTCAGGGTCTGGGCCCGGACCGGTGGTACAGCGTCGGTCGCCTGAACTTCAGTCTGACCGAAGGCCGCATGGTCGACAGCCTTTTGGGTCTGGAATACGATGGCGGCTGTTGGATCGGGCGCATCGCTTTTGAGCGCATCCAGAGCACGGTGAGCACAGCGACCAGCCGTTTGCTGTTTCAGCTTGAATTCATTGGGCTGGCCCGTGTTGGGGCCAGCCCACTTAATGCCCTGCGCAACAACATCCCCCGTTACCAAAACTTGCGAGATTCCACCGTTGAACCAAGCCGTTTCCAGCACTATGAATAAACACCTGTTTCTTGTTCGCGCCTTGTGGTTCGCCAGCGCCTCGGTCTGTCTGGCCTCAACGTGGCTGACCCTGAATGTGTCTGCCCAAACCCCGGCCTCCGCTGCGTCGCGTCCTGCGGCTATACGCTCGGCCGACTTCATTGTCGCTGTGGTCAACTCCGAACCCATCACCAATCAGGAGGTGCAGACCCTGGGGCAGCGCCTTCAGCGCGAAGCGCAGGCCCAAGGCCGGTCTGTCGATGGCCCTGAGGCCAAGCAATTGGCGTTGGAGCAACTCATCAACGACAAAGCCCAGCTCCAGCAAGCTCGAGACGCGGGCATTGTGGTCGACGAAGACGCTTTGGACCAAGCCGAGGCTGGCGTGGCCAGCAACAACCAGCTCACGCGCGAAGCCCTGCGCCAGCGTTTGCAACAAGATGGCGTGACCCTGACCACTTTTCGCGAACAGCTGCGCAACCAGCTGCTGCTGGGCCGCGTGCGCGAGCGCGAAGTAGAAGCGCGTATCCGAATCAGCGACATCGAGGTTGAGAAGTTTTTGCAAGAACAGATCAAGGCCCAGGCCGCACGCGCCCCAGCTGAGCTGAATTTGGCCATGATCCTGATCGTCGTGCCGGAAAACAGCGCAGAAGAACAAATCAAGCCGTTGGAGGCCCAAGCGCGTGATGTGGCCCGGCGCGCACGCAGTGGCGAGAACTTTGCCGAGTTGGCCCAGACCTTCTCGCAAACGGCCGACCGCGGGGTCAATGGCGGGGCATTGGGCTTGCGCCCGGCCGACCGTTATCCTGAGCTGTTTATGCAGGCCGTTGCGGCATTGCCTGTGGGCGGTGTGTCCGAGGTGTTGCGCTCGGGGGCAGGTTTCCATGTGCTCAAAGTGCTGGAGCGCCAGCAGTCCCCCGCCACCTTGATGGCGACGCAAACCCGTGCGCGGCACATTTTGTTGCGCTTGACGCCACAGCTGACCCAGGCCCAAGCGCTGGCGCAGCTGAGCGCCTTGCGCCAGGACATTGTCTCGGGCAAGGCCGATTTCGCGGAATCGGCCAAACGCCTGTCGCAAGACGGCAGCGCGGCCCAGGGGGGTGATTTGGGCTGGGCCAGCCCCGGTATGTTTGTGCCCGAGTTTGAGCAGACCATGAACCGCCTGCGCCCCGGCCAGGTGGCTGAGCCGCTGGCCTCGCGCTTTGGGGTGCACCTGATCGAGGTGACCGATCGGCGCGATGCGCCCATGAGCGAAGCCGAGCAAGGCGCGCTGGCGCGCAATGTCTTGCGTGACAAGAAACTCGACGAAGCCTATGTCGCTTGGGCCGAGGATGTGCGTGGCCGCGCCTACGTCGAATTGCGCGAGCCTGTCCAATGAGGCACATCGCCCGCAAACGCTTTGGCCAGCACTTTCTGACGGACGGCGGCATCATCGATGCCATTGTGGACGCGATTGCCCCGGTGGCCGGTCAGCCCATGGTCGAAATCGGCCCCGGTCTGGCTGCGCTGACGCAGCCTCTGGTCGAGCGCTTGGGCCATCTGACGGTGATTGAGCTCGACCGTGACTTGGCCGTGCGTCTGCGCGAACACCCGCAACTGTCGGTGGTGGAGTCTGATGTGCTGAAGGTCGACTTTCGGACCTTGGCGGCGCAAATGCTGGCCAAGGCCACGGCGGCCCCTTTGAGCAAAATACGGGTGGTTGGCAATTTGCCCTACAACATTTCCACGCCCATCTTGTTCCATTTGCTGGCGCAGGTCGACGTGATCGAAGACCAGCACTTCATGCTGCAAAAAGAAGTGATTGACCGCATGGTGGCCCAGCCTTCTACTTCGGACTACAGCCGCTTGTCGGTCATGCTGCAGTGGCGTTATGACATGGCCAATGTGCTGTTTGTGCCACCCGAGAGTTTTGATCCACCCCCGCGTGTGGACAGCGCCGTGGTGCGCATGGTGCCCCTGGCCCAGCCGCCCGATGTCCATGTCAAAACGCTGGAAACCCTGGTGCAGGTGGCCTTCAGCCAGCGCCGCAAGATTTTGCGCAACACCCTGGGCAAGTGGCTCGATGAAAAGGGTTTTGCCGGACAGTTTGATTTACAGCGCCGCGCCGAAGAAGTACCCGTGGCCGAGTTCGTGGCCTTGGCCCAGAAGGTCTGAACACTGAAAAAGATCTGTTACCCCGCACTGGATGCGGAGCCCATGTTTGTTTTGTCTGCCGAGCTGAAAATCTTGGATTCCAACTCGGGGGCCGTGGTGACAGAGGACGATGCACTGCCATGAAAAAGCCCCGCACTGCGGGGCTTTTGTCATTTTGGCCCCATCCAAGGGGGCATTCAGAACATCAGGCGGCTGCGAGCCAATATCCTGCGTTGAATGGGCTGCTCATGCGCAGCGCCAAGGGCGACACGTCCACCAATTTGTCGGTGGGCATTTTTTCGCCTTCTTTGATCGAGTCGACCATCACGGCGTCCTCGGTTTGTGCCTCAATCGCCCGTCCTGCTTGGCTGTTTTGCGCAGAACGGGCTACAGAAAAGAATAGAAGCATCGGAAGGGTATCTTCCGGTCTCCCCAATAATCGGCCGTGTCGCGGAAGATGTCCAACAATTGCTCGCGAGCTTCCTTGTCAAATTTGACGTGGGCAGGAATTTGCTCAAGCACCACAATAAAGCCAGGCTGTTGGCCCGACTTGTGCAGGGGGTCGGTCATGCAGTCGTACAAGGCATCGAAATTCTTGCCAAAGTGCGAGGGCAGTGTGAATTGCGCACCAATGAGGTCCAGCACATCCTGTTTGCTCTGGGCTTCGGCCAGGTTAGCGTACAAAAAGTGGTGGCCTAGGCCTTGGGCGGCTTCTTGCAAATCGCTCACGCGGTAGGCGCGAATCGACTGCACGATGTTCGACCGCACCCCCTTCAGGGGCGTCTCTTGGTCTTGAAGTGTCGGCATGTCCATCTCCGTGGTCTTTCTTGAGAACTAAAAAAATCAGGGTCTGTCAACGATCAGGCGAAAGCTCGCGTAATGGTCTTCGGTGTAGTAACAGGCATTCGGTTCTGTCGGCACAGGGCCGCCGCATACAATGCGGCGGGCTCCACGGTGACGCACGCCGGGTGTCCTGACGGTGTATTCGCGGTAGAAACCCCTCTCCTCGCGTGGCAAGAGTCGCTCGCGGTTGCCAAATACCGTACCGTCCTTTTCGAAGGGAAAAGGACTACCCTTGCGGATATTTTGGTAGGTTGTCTGGCCTTCACGGGGCAAATCAGTGACCAACAACGTGGTTTGAAGTTGCACCTCTTGGGGTGACCGTGCCTGCACCAAAAATGTGCATGCCAGCAAAATAAAGCCCATCAGTACAGCGAACCAGTACCGACGGGCCAAGGCTTGTTGTGCCACCCTCATGAATACACCTTTCAGAAGCATCCGGGTTTACCCGAAAACTCGAAGGGGCTAGTGTGTATCAAATGCGATAAAAATGCAAGCGATTGCCCGTTAAATAGGCAAAGACAATTTGCTCATTTAAAGAACATGTGAGTGCGCACACCTGTTGGACAGGTCAACGAGCCGCGTTGGCGTCGGCCACGGTGAGCGCCGTCATGTTGACAATTCGGCGTACCGTGGTGCTGGGCGTCAATATATGCACGGGTTTGGCCGCACCCAAAAGAACCGGTCCAACGGCGATGTTGCCACCCGCGGCCGTCTTCAGCAGGTTGTAGGCAATGTTGGCCGCGTCCAAGTTGGGCAAAACCAGCAAATTTGCGTCGCCCATCAAGCTGCTGTTGGGCATGATGGCTTGGCGTCCCGCCGAATCCAGGGCTACGTCGCCATGCATTTCGCCGTCTACTTCGAGCCAGGGTGCATTTTGGCGCAACAAGTCCAGCACGTTTCGCATCTTGATGGCGCTGGGCTCGTTGGACGAACCGAAGTTCGAGTGCGACAACAAAGCGGCTTTGGGCTGGATACCGAAACGGCGCATTTCTTCGGCGGCCATGACGGTGAACTCGGCCAGCTGCTCGGCGCTTGGGTCGTAGTTGACGTGGGTGTCCACCATGAACACCTGACGGCCCGGCAGCATCAAGCCGTTCATGCAGGCGAAGGTGTTGACACCGGCTCGCTTGCCGATGACTTGGTCGATGTAGTTCAGGTGCATGGGGTTGGCGCCCCAGGTCCCGCAGATCATGCCGTCCACATCGCCTTTTTGCAGCAACATGGCGCCAATGAGTGACAAGCGGCGGCGCATCTCGATCTTGGCGATCTGTTGGGTGACCCCCTTGCGCTCGGTCATGCGGTGGTAGGTCTGCCAGAAATCGCGGTAACGGTGGTCTTGTTCGACATTCACCACGTCGTAGTCCAGCTCTTCCTTCAGGCGAAGGCCAAATTTTTCGATGCGCTCGGCGATCACAGCCGGGCGGCCAATCAGCGTGGGGCGGGCAATGCCTTCGTCTACCACGATCTGGGCGGCGCGCAAAACCCGCTCTTCTTCGCCTTCGCTGTAGGCGATGCGCTTGTTCAGGGCGCGTTTTGCAGCCGTGAAAATCGGCTTCATCATGGTGCCCGAGGCGTACACAAAGCCTTGCAGACGTTCCCGGTAAGCGTCCATGTCGGTGATCGGGCGAGATGCCACGCCAGAGTCGAATGCAGCTTGGGCTACCGCAGGGGCGATCTTCATCATCAAGCGCGGGTCAAACGGCTTGGGGATCAGGTATTCGGGGCCAAATGCCAGGGGTTCGCCCACATAAGCGGCTGCCACGACTTCGCTTTGCTCGGCTTGCGCCAACTCGGCAATCGCATGCACGGCAGCGATTTCCATCTCCAAGGTGATGGTGGTGGCGCCGCAGTCCAAAGCACCCCGGAAGATGTAGGGGAAGCACAGGACGTTGTTGACCTGGTTGGGATAGTCGGTCCGGCCGGTGGCCATGATGGCGTCGTCGCGTACGGCTTTGACATCTTCAGGGTCGATTTCGGGGTTGGGGTTGGCCAGCGCAAAAATCAACGGCGTGGCGGCCATGGACTTGACCATGTCCTGCTTGAGCACGCCCCCGGCAGACAGACCCAGGAACACGTCGGCACCGGCCATCACTTCGCGCAAGGTGCGGTGATCGGTTTTTTGTACAAACTGTATCTTGTCCTCGTCCATCAACTCGGTGCGGCCTTCGTAAACCACGCCCGCCAAGTCGGTGACCCAAATGTTTTCACGCGGAATGCCCAGCTTGACCAATAAACCCAAGCAAGCCAAGGCCGCGGCGCCTGCGCCCGAGGTGACCAGTTTGATCTTTTTGGGATCTTTGCCCACGATCTTCAGGCCGTTCAAAATGGCCGCGCCCACCACGATGGCGGTGCCGTGCTGGTCGTCGTGAAAGACCGGGATCTTCATGCGCTCGCGCAGCTTGCGCTCGATGTAGAAGCAGTCGGGTGCCTTGATGTCTTCGAGGTTGATGCCGCCAAAAGTCGGCTCCAAAGAGGCGATGATCTCGACCAATTTTTCGGGGTCTTTCTCGTTGATCTCGATGTCAAACACGTCGATGCCCGAAAACTTCTTGAACAACACGCCCTTGCCTTCCATGACTGGCTTGCTGGCCAATGGGCCAATGTCGCCCAGGCCCAGCACGGCGGTGCCGTTGGTCACCACGCCCACCAAGTTGCCTCGGCTGGTGTACTTGAAGGCGTTGGCCGGGTCTTTGACGATTTCTTCGCAGGGTGCAGCCACGCCGGGAGAATAGGCCAGAGCCAGATCGTGCTGGTTGACCAACTGCTTGGTGGCCGCGATGGCGATTTTGCCGGGGGTGGGGAACTCGTGGTACTCGAGTGCGGCTTTGCGCAGTTGGGCACGTTTTTCTTCTGCTTGGACCTTGTTGGTCATGGGGTTGGGCTCCGTTGTAGGGATGTGCTGTTAGGGCTGCCTGGATTCAGCAGACCAGATGCTTAGAAAGGAATTTGTCAACGCGCAAGGCGACATTCGTTCAATATTTTCATTGTAGACCCGGGATTCAAGCCTTTGAGGCTGGCCCATGCCCTTCTGAAGTGAGTTGGCTTTTGACTTTTGAGCACAAATGGCAGCGATCAGCGCAAATGCTTCCAGGCTTTGTGCTGCAAGGCTTCGGTCACGCGGGTCGTACGTGAACCCGCCAGCACTTGGCATGTGGCCCCGGCTTGCAAAAATCCGGGTTGCTCCACCGCCAAATAAAAGCCACAGCGCCCGCTTTGCACCATGTCTTTGGCGGCCAGGGCGTAGCCCATGACGGCGTTGAACTTGCCGCAGGGCTCGCGCGGCTGGGTGATGCGAAAAACGACATCACCAAAATCGATACGGTCGCCGATGAACAGGTCTTGTTCGAACAGGCCTTGCAAGCTCAGGTTTTCGCCCAAATAACCCGGAGCCAAGGGTTCTTCAAACATCGTCGCGCCATGAGTTTGACGCTGTGCTTGCCACCACGGCAGGTGCTCCGAAGGCAAGGCGTACACCGCTTTGCTCAAGCCGCCGTGCACCGACAAGTCAGCCTGCTCGTCACCCGCCAAGCCCAGCACCCCGACCGCGATGGGGCCGGAGACGGTGGTTTTCCCAATGGCGGACACCAGTTTGCGCCCACCCACCATCAAGGGGCGCACTTGGCCGGTCTGGATGGTGAGCAGCGTGCCCGAAAAACCGGGCCGCAAAGTCGGCTGCATGGGCCGTTTAGCCCCGCATCAAAGCTTCTATCTCGTCTGCCTTCACAGGCACGCCCCGCGTGATCAACTCGCACCCGGTGGCTGTGACGATGGCGTCGTCTTCGATGCGGATGCCGATGTTGTGGAACTGCTCGGGCACGCCGGGTGCAGGTCGCACATACAGGCCCGGCTCGATGGTCAGGACCATGCCCGGCTGCAGGATGCGGCTGGGGCGGTCTTTGATCAGTTCGCCGCTCAGCGGGTCTTTGCGCTCGCTGATCTGGCCCACCTGCGAAGGCTCCACATAGCTGCCGCAGTCGTGCACGTCCATGCCCAGCCAGTGGCCAGTGCGGTGCATGTAGAACTGGAAATAGCTGCGGTTGGCGATCACATCTTGCGCGTTGCCCACTTTGTTTTTGTCCAGCAGGCCCACGTCCAGCAGGCCCTGCGCCAGCACGGCCACGGTGGCCTCGTGCGGGTCGACAAAACGGGCACCTGCCTTGGTGGCGGCCACTGCCGCGTCTTGTGAGGCCAGCACCAGCTCGTACAAAGCGCGTTGCGGCCCGGTGAATGTGCCGTTGGCCGGGAAGGTGCGGGTGATGTCGCTGGCGTAGCCGTCCAGTTCGCAGCCGGCGTCGATCAGCACCAAGTCGCCGTTTTGGATCAAGGCCGTGTCGGCACGGTAATGCAGCACGCAGGCATTGGCCCCGCCCGCCACGATGGAGCCGTAAGCCGGGTACTGCGAGCCGTGCTGACGAAATTCGTGCAGCAGCTCAGCGTCGAGGTGGTATTCGCGCACCTCTTGGCCCGCACGAAGCATGCTGGCGCTGCGCTGCATGGCGCGGATGTGGGCGCCGGCGCTGATGCGGGAGGCGCGGCGCATGATGTCTTGTTCGTGCGCATCTTTGACCAAGCGCATCTCGTCTAGCAAGCTGCATAGATCGCGCTGCTGCTCGGGGCACAAAGCACCATAGCGCACTCGCGCGCGCACCGACTGGAGCCAGCCGCTCACCAAGCTTTCGAGCCCGGTGTGGATGGCAAAGGGGTACCAGACGGTGCTGCGGTTTTCCAGCAGCTTGGGCATGTGCGCGGTCATCTCGCTGATGGGCAAAGCCCGGCTTACGCCCAAAGCAGTGGGTGCAGCGTCTGGCCCCAAGCGGATGCCGTCCCAGATTTCGCGCTCCAGGTCTTTCGGTTGGCAAAACAGCGTGCAATCGCCATCGGCCGTGATCACCAAACTGGCGTGCGGCTCGGTGAAGCCAGTCAGGTAATAAAAGTAACTGTCGTGCCGGTACAGGTAATCGCTGTCGCGGTTGCGCTGGCGCTCGGGCGCGGTGGGAATGATGGCGATCCCGCCTGCGCCCAATTGGGCAGCGAGGCGGGCACGGCGTTGGGCGTAGAGGGCGTGATGGCTCATGTCGGCGTTTTAGAAAGGGAGGAAGGGGATGGGTTTTGGGTTTGGGGTGACGGATTGGACAGCAGAAACTTTACCCAATCACTTTTCACAACAAGGCGGTCAATTTTGGCTTGCTTGTGCATGCAATTTCAGGCCCAGAGCACCCATGACTTTCAAAATGGTATCAAAGCTCGGAGCGCGATCACCCGACAATGCCTTGTACAAGCTTTCGCGGGAAAGTCCGGCGTCGCGAGCTACTTGCGTCATGCCCTTGGCGCGAGCGATGTCCCCCAAGGCCTTGGCAATGAAAGCAGCATCACCATCTGCATCCTCCATACAGGCCTCTAGGTAGGCCGCCATTTCTTCTGGGGTGCGCAAGTGTTCCGCAACGTCATAGCGTGTGGTTGGGGTGGTTGCCATTTTTATTCCTTCAGGTTTTTCGCCAACTTCAATGCGGTTTTGATGTCTACGCTTTGGCTGGATTTGTCACCCCCGGCCAAAAGAATCACGATTTCGCGACCATTCTGAATGAAGTACACCCGGTAACCTGGACCGAAATGCATCCGCAATTCGCATACCCCATCGCCGACAGGTTTCATATCACCGGGATGACCAGCCGCCAAACGTTCTATCCTGACCAGGATGCGTGCGCGACCCGTCAGATCGTTCAGTCCATCGAGCCAGCGTGCATAAACATCGGTTTTGCGGATCTGGAACATGCTTGAAGTGTAGCCCAGTGGCTACTTATGTCAATGTGTGAATCCAATTCATGCGTTGAGTTGCGCGAGCCGCTCAGGGGTGCCCACATCGGTCCAGTCGCCCTCATACACCTCGCCCGACACTTGGCCCCGGTCCATGGTCGCGCGCAACAAGGGCGCTAAGGCCAGCGCCAAGCCATCGGGGTTGCCGGGGGGCAGGCCGCAGTTGGAAAAAAAAGCTTTTTTGTACAGCGCAACGGTGCTGAAGGTGTAAGCGCAGCCGGGGCTGCCTTTGGGCAGGTTGAGCACCTGGCCCTCAGCTGACAGGCCAAAGTCGCCGCCCGGGTTGTGCGCAGGGTTGGGCACCAGCCACAGGTGGGCCAGCGCAGTGCTGGCGCTAAAACCTGAGACGGCATGTTGCGTGAACACCAAATCGGGGGCAAACACGTCGCCCGCCACCACCCAGAACACCTCATCGAGCTGCGGCAATGCCCGCACAATGCCGCCTGCGGTCTCCAGCGCGCGGCCAAAGTCCTGCCCTTCATGCGAATAACGGATCTGAACTTCTGGCACGCCGGGCCATTGGATGTGCTCACCCATTTGCACTGGAAACTGCTCGCCCAGCCAAGCGGTGTTGATCAGCTGTTGCACAAAGCCGCCCCGGGCCAGGGCCTGCATGGGCCAGTGCATGAGCGGCTGGCCGCGCACGCGCAGCAAGGGTTTGGGAGTCTGGTCGGTCAAGGGGCGCATGCGTTCGCCGCGACCGGCGGCCAGCACCATGGCATGGGCAGGTGGCTTGGCGATGAGCGAGGGCGCTTGCGATGGGGGGGCAAATGAGGTCGGCATTCCCGGATGTTGCCACGGACGCAGGCGCTCTCGGGACAGCCCTGGCCAAATGCCGCCCCCTAAACTTCGGCGTGAAGGCCGTTCGCAGCGGATGAGCCAGGCCGCCACCAGGAGACAGACCCCCATGACACGCCCCCCCATCAGCGTCATCACCGCCGCACAAAACGCCTCACAGCGCCTGGCCGATCGCCACACCCCTTTTGTCATGAACGACTGGTACGTGGCCGCCTTTGGCGAGGAGATCAAGGACCAACTTCTGGCCCGCAAGCTGCTGGGCCGCCGTTTGGTGTTTTACCGCGCCAGCGACGGCCGCGTGGTGGCGCTGGAAGACCGCTGCCCGCACCGCTCCATGCCGCTGTCTGCTGGCACGCTGGATCAAGACACCATCGTCTGCGGCTACCACGGCCTGCGTTTCAACACCGAGGGGGACTGCATCGAGGTGCCCTCACAAGCCCATTGCCCCCAAAACGTGGGCATCAAGGCGTATCGAACCCACGAACGCGGTGCGGTGGTCTGGATATGGATGGGGGATGCGGATCAGGCTGACTTGTCCAAATTGCCGCAGCAAGAATGGATGTCCGATGCGCACTGGGAGCGCTCACAGGGCTATTTGAGTTTGCAGGCCAACTATGTGCGCTTGCACGAAAACCTGCTGGATTTGACGCATTTGAGTTTTTTGCATGCCAAAAGCTTTGGCACGCCAGACTATGCCAAGGCCGCTTTTGAGTTGGAAATCGGTGATGGCCAATTTGCCTTGCTGCGCAACGTGGTGCCGACGACGCTGCCGCCGGTGTGGGGCGTTCCCACCGGCCTGACGGGTCAGGGCCAGGCGGCCCGCATCGTGCGCTCCGAGTTCCGCAGTCTGGGCCTGCACGAGGTGTCGGTGCTGTTTTACGACTGCCATCTGAGCGAGACGCAGCGGCCGCAGTTTCGCATCCGAACGGCTCACATGCCCACGCCCGAGACCGCCACCAGCACGCATTACTTCATCGTGCACGGGCGAGACTTTGCGCTGGACGATCCAGGCACCACTCGCTTCATGCACGATCAGCTGTTTGTGGCTTTTCAGGAAGATGTGGACGGCCTGGCGCTGCAGGAGCTAGCCCTGGCCAGCACGCCCGCCGAAGATTTGTACGAATTCTCAGTCGCTGCCGACGCACCGGCGGTGGCCATGCGCCGCTATGTGTTGGCGCGCCAGCAAAAAGAAGTCAAGGCCTGAGCCGACCAGGGCTTGATGCGCCAGCGTTTTAGACGCTTGTGCCCATGGCCTCGCCCATCACGATGGGGCGGGTCGGTGTCCAGTCAGGGTTGAACTGCATCACCCCGCTCGTGAACAGCATCACCACCGTGGAGCCAAGCAAAAATCGCCCCATTTCTTCGCCCTGCGCCAAGGTGATGCTGCCCATCTCGTAGGTCCATTCGCGCACCTTGCCCGGGCGTGGCGGGTTGACCACGCCGTGCCACACGGTGGCCATGCTGCCCACAATGGTGGCCCCCACCAACACCATCACAAAGGGGCCTTGCTCGCCCTCAAAAACGCACACCACCCGCTCGTTGCGGGCAAACAATCCCGGCACGCCGCGTGCCGTGGTCGGGTTGACCGAAAACAAGTCACCCGGCACGTAAACCATGTGCGTCAGGCGTGCCGCGCAAGGCATGTGGATGCGATGGTAGTCGCGGGGGCTGAGGTAGAGCGTGGCAAATTCGCCGTCTTGAAACTGCGCCGCCAGCGCTGCATCGCCACCTACCAAAGCGCGTGTGCTGTAGCTGTGGCCCTTGGCCTGAAACAACTGATCACCCGCAATCGCGCCGCACTGGCTAATGGCCCCGTCGACGGGAGAAACGAAAGCCACTGACGCCAAGGGCCGGGCATCGCCCCGCAGCGGGCGCGTGAAAAATTCGTTGAAGCTCGTGTAGCTGGCCGTGTCGGGGTTGGCGGCCTCCATCATGTTCACGTTGTAGCGCTTGACAAACCAGTTGATGATGCCCGTGGTCGCGCCGCCCCATTGGCTCCCCGCGACCCAGCCGGCAAAGGCGGTCAGGGCTTGTTTGGGCATCAGGTACTGCAGCAGGACGGCCAGGCGATCCGAAAAAGAGGGGGAACTTGACATGAAGGGGCCGCAAGCGCGGTGCAGAAGAAGGCCCTGATTTTATCGGTCACCTGCAAACCTGCTCGGGCATGCGGTCACGGGCACAATCCGGGCATGAACACCCCCTTGCTATCGGTAGAACATCTGGTCAAGCGCTACGGCGACGCCACGGTGGTCAACGACCTGTCTTTCCACATCGAACCCGGCGAATGCCTGGGCGTGATCGGCCCCAACGGCGCGGGCAAAACCACCACGTTGCGCATGTGCCTGGGCTTGTCTCAGCCGAGCAGCGGTGAGATCCGCTACTTCGATGGTCTGCAAATGCCGGGTGATGCCCTTGCCATCAAAGCCCGCCTGGGCGTTGTGGCGCAATCCGACACGCTGGATCCGGACTTCACGGCAGAAGAAAACCTGCTGGTGTTTGGCCGGTACTTCGGCATACCCGACGCCGTGATCCGCGAGCGCATTCCGCAACTCCTGGAGTTTGGCGCGCTCAGCCATAAAGCCAAAGCCAAGCCGGGCGAGTTGTCGGGCGGCATGAAGCGGCGCTTGAGTTTGTCGCGCGCCCTCATCAACCACCCGCAGCTCTTGATGCTGGATGAACCCACCACGGGCCTCGATCCGCAGGCACGCCACCTGATGTGGGAGCGGCTGCAGGTGCTGCTGCAAGAAGGCAAGTCCATTTTGCTGACCACCCATTTCATGGACGAGGCCGAGCGCCTGTGCGGACGCCTGTTGGTGCTGGACCAGGGCCGCAAGATTGCCGAAGGTGCACCCCGCGATTTGATTGCTGAGCACTTGGAGCCCGATGTGGTTGAGGTTTTCGGCCAAGGCGCTGTGCCGCTGGCGCAAGAGGCCAATTTGAAGTCGCTGTCCGGTCGGGTTGAGGTCAGCGGTGAGACGGTTTTCTTTTACACCCAAGACAGCCGTGCCTTGATGCATGCACTGGAGGCCTGGCCCACGCTGCGCACGCTGCACCGCCCTTCCAATCTGGAAGACCTGTTTTTGAAGTTGACCGGACGCCAGATCCGAGAGGAAGGCTGATCATGAGTCAAATCCAAAACAACATCTGGGCCGCGCCCCGCTTGTCCATGCGCTGGTGGCCTGTGTTCTTGCGCAACTGGCTGGTCTGGAAAAAACTCGCCATCCCCAGCTTGGTGGGCAACATCGCCGAGCCACTGATGTGGCTGGTGGCCTTTGGCTATGGCATGGGCGCGCTCATCGGGCAGGTCGAGATGGGCGGCGAAAAGGTGCCCTACATTTTGTTTTTGGCCAGCGGCAGCATCTGCATGAGCGCCATGAATGCGGCCACCTTTGAGGCGCTGTACTCGGCGTTTTCGCGCATGCATGTGCAAAAAACCTGGGACGGCATCATGAACGCCCCGGTGCGGCTCGATGACGTGGTGCTGGCCGAAATGCTGTGGGCCGCGTTCAAGGCGCTGTTCAGCGTCACCGCTATTTTGTTGGTGATGCTCGCTTTAGGCATCAGCCACAGCTGGAAGCTGCTGGTCGCCTGGCCAGTGCTGCTGGGTGTGGGCATCACCTTCAGCTGCATGGCCTTGATCTTCAATGCGCTGGCCAAAGGCTACGACTTCTTCACCTATTACTTCACCCTGTTCCTCACGCCCATGATGTTCCTCTCGGGCATCTTTTTCCCGCGTGAACAACTACCCGCGTTTGTGCGTGTCATCGCCGATTGGCTCCCGCTGTCGGTGGCGGTCGATTTGGTGCGCCCCATGTTCTTGGACCGTTGGCCAGAAGAACCCGTGCGTCTGATGGGGGTGCTGGCGGCGTTTGCGGGGGTGTCGTTTTGGGTGGCGCTGGCGCTGACGAGGAAGCGGTTCAGGAGTTGAAGGTGGGTGAAGGCACAAAGTGGGTGGATTGTTCACAAAAATGATTGGACGTGTTGGTCAAGTGAACTTTCCATGGCGATCCACGTCATCTAAAAAACGAGAAGATGCTGATAAGGGCTCTCCACTTTGGATCGTCGCCAGACCATGCTGGCGGTCAGCTGTCGTCTAAGTGTTCACCTGTGCGGAGGGCTTGGATAAAAATCATGCAGAGTGCCTTGGCCCTCTTGCCGTAGCTTTTTTGACGCCCTATTCATAAAGCCCTGTCCGTGAACGATGCCATCCGTTTTGCCCACCCACAGTTGGCGTTGGCTGTTGCCTTGTATTGCGCATGGGGCGCCCATGCGCAGGATCATTTGGCGCAAGCCAAGTCAGACCCGGGTGCACTGTCACCTGTGGTGGTGACGGGCGAAAGGTCTGGGGGTGGGTTGTGGCGCGGCGCAGCGTCCATCGATGTGGTCGATGGCGATGCTTTGCGCGATGGGCAGGCCCAGATCAATTTATCAGAGGGCTTGGCCGGTGTGCCGGGCTTGGTGATTCGGAACCGGCAAAACTACGCCCAGGACTTGCAAATCTCGGTACGCGGCTACGGCGCACGCGCCACCTTTGGCGTGCGCGGCGTGCGCTTGTTTGTCGACGGCATCCCGGCCAGTGCGCCCGATGGTTCTGGCCAGGCGGCCAACTTCCCGCTGGGCAGTGCCGACCGGGTGGAGGTGGTGCGCGGCCCCATGGCAGCGCTCTATGGCGCATCGTCCGGCGGAGCCTTGCTGCTGTACACCGAAGACGGCCAACGGCCTGCGCAGTGGCGCTCCGGGCTTGTGGCAGGCTCGGACGGTCTGTGGCGCTTGTCCACCCAGGCCACGGGCCAAACCGGCACGGCGCAAGCACCCGGCTGGTCCTACGCCGTGGACCTGAGCCATTTTGAAACCGACGGCACGCGGCCCCAATCGGCTGCTGACCGCAGCACGGCCAATTTGAAACTCTCGCGCCAGCACGAAGGCGGGCGCACCGTGCTGGTGTTCAACCGACACAGCAGCTCGGCACTCGACCCACAAGGCCTCAGCCGAGCCGAGTTCGATGCCAATCCAGACCAAACCAACGCAGGGGCGCTCAGCTTCAACACCCGCAAAACCGTTGCGCAGACCCAGTTGGGTCTGGCCTTTGAGCAAGCTTTGGGCGGTGGTCACAAACTGGAGCTGATGGGCTACGGCGGCCAGCGCCAGGTCGTGCAGTACCAGTCCATCACCACGGGCGCACAAGTGCCCGCAGGCAGCTCTGGCGGCGTGATCGATCTGGACCGCGATTACTGGGGCTGGAACGCCCGCTGGCGGCACGAGAGCGACTGGCAAGGCGGCCGTTTGTCGCTCAGCGCTGGCGTGGCCTCTGACCGCCAAAGCGACAGCCGCAAAGGCTATGAAAACTTCATCGGCACCACCGTGGGCGTGCAAGGCAAGCTGCGCCGCGACGAGGTCAACCGCGCCCAAACGCTGGACCCGTATGTGCAAGCCGAGTGGCGCACACAGGGCCTCACACTCATGGGCGGCGTGCGCCAGACCCGCACCGAGTACGAATCCACCGACCTTTACATTGTGGGCACCAACCGGGACGACAGCGGTCGCAAGGACTACCAATCCACCTTGCCCGTGCTGGGTGCGCGCTGGCAGATCAACCCGACGTTGCAGGCTTTTGCCAGCATTGGCAAAGGTTATGAAATCCCCACCCTCAATGAAGTGGCCTACCGCAGCGGCGGGGTGTCGGGCTTCAACACCGAACTCAACGCCGCCCGCAGCACCAGCGCCGAGCTGGGCCTGCGTGGCCGCGCTGACAAGCTGCGCTGGAGCGCTACCGCCTTTGACATCCGCACCGACGACGAGATCGTGGTGCAAAACAACACGGGCGGGCGCACCACGTTCCAAAACGCGGGGCGCACTCTGCGCCAAGGCCTGGAGTTGGCGGGCGAATGGCGCAGCGGCCCTGTCACGCTCACCACGGCCTACACCTGGATGCGGGCCAACTACCAAGATGCCTTCATGACCTGTATCACAGCGGGCTGCCCCAACGCCACCCCACAGGTGCAAGTGCCGCAAGGCCGCCAGATTCCTGGCCTGCCCCCACATCAGCTGTTTGCCCAAGCGGCCTGGGATACGGGTTGGTCGGGCAGCCGCGTGACGCTGGAGGCACGGCATACAGGCCGGGTGATGGTCAACGACCTGAACACCGACGCGGCGGCGGCGCACACCTTGTTCAACCTGGGTGTGCAGTTCAAGCAAGAGCGGGGCGACTGGACGCTGCGCGAGTTCATTCGAGTCGACAACCTGACCGATCAAAAGCATGCGGGCTCGGTGATCGTGAACGATGGCAATGGCCGCTTCTTTGAGCCGGGTGCGGGCCGCAAGCTCATGCTCGGGCTGGAGGCGCAGCGCCGGTTCTGATGGGGATGCTCGTCAGGCCGGTCTTGCTGGCGACGTGCTGCCCCGGCTTGATTGGGCTGTCAGCCAAGCCCCTGTCCAGCCCCGGTAAGATCATTCCTTTTAAGTCTCCCACTTTGAAGGAATGAAGAACATGAGCATCCAGACCGTAGGCATCATTGGCGCAGGCACCATGGGCAATGGCATTGCACAGGCGTGTGCCGTCTCTGGCATCCAAGTGGTGATGGTCGACATTTCTGATGCGGCCGTGGCCAAAGGCGTGGCCACTGTGGCCAGCAGTTTGGACCGTCTGGTCAAGAAAGAAAAGATCAGCGAAGCCGACAAGGCCGCAGCACTGGCCCGCATTCAGGGCTCCAGCAGCTACGACGACCTCAAGACTGCCCAACTGGTGATCGAAGCCGCCACAGAAAACCACGAACTCAAGGTCAAGATCTTGAAGCAGCTCGACGGCATGCTGGCCTCCAATGTGATCATCGCGTCCAACACTTCGTCGATCTCGATCACCCAGTTGGCCGCCGCCACGCAGCGCGCTGACCGCTTCATCGGCATGCACTTCTTCAACCCTGTGCCCATCATGGCGCTGGTCGAAATCATCCGTGGCCTGCAGACCAGCGACGCGACGCACGACGCGGTGCACGACATGGCGCTGGCACTGGGCAAGACCCCCATCACCGTCAAGAACGCTCCCGGCTTTGTGGTCAACCGCATCTTGGTGCCCATGATCAACGAGGCCTTTTTCGTGTTGGGCGAGGGCCTGGCCGAAGCCGAAGCCATTGACGCAGGCATGAAGCTCGGGTGCAACCAGCCGATTGGACCTCTGGCCCTGTCCGACATGATTGGTCTGGACGTCTGCTTGGCCGTGATGGAGGTCTACCTCAAGGAATTCGGCGACAGCAAATACCGCCCCAGCCCGTTGCTGAAAGAAATGGTGGCTGCGGGTCGTTTGGGCCGCAAGACCGGGCAGGGCGTTTACAAGTACTGAGCTTGCCGTATTGCGGGTCTGACGGGGTCAAATCCCATGGTTCTGTAGGGCACGAGCCAAAGGCATTACGTCCGTTGCGGGCGAAGAATGCAGTTTGGCCTTTTTTACAAGGCCCTTGAGCCCACCATCGGACCACGGCGCCGCAAGGACTCAGTGACTTTTGTTGTCCTGAATATCCGCCACGCGAAGAAACAGAGCGCTGGAAAGAGGGGCAGTGGGCGCGCCTTCATGCGCTGCCGAGCCCATGTCGAATGCACCGGAGCGGTATGCCTGAGGGTTGTTCAAGCGCTCGCCAGCCCTTTTGGTTTTCAGCAGGTGCAGTTGTGCGGTAGGCGTGGGGACAGCTCGAACGTTTATACGACCTAGCAGTATTTCTGACCAGTCCGTGCCCAAAAATTCGGCCACCCGTTGTGACGCCTTGAGGCGCAAGCCAGGGGTGTAAAACAGCGTGTTTTCTCCAGTTTCAAGTTCGTACAGTTGCCAAACCGTGATGCAAGCTTTGGATGCCACAACAGAAGCTTCCAGCCCTTTGTGGATGCGCAAGCGCCGCAACACACGGCCAAAGGGGTCATTCGTGTCTGAATTTTGATCGCCGATGAAAGTCTCAAGGTTCTTGTTGGCTTGTAGCAAATGGCGCTTAATATGCAGGGACTTCACCTGTTTAAGCACTGTTGAGCGGCTACCCTCGTTCGGAATTTCGACGTTCGGGTGCTCTTCTTCATGGGCTATTTTGGCGAGCTGAAAATGAGATTTAATGTGGGGTTTCATGGCGCAAAATGTAAAATTTCTAAATTCAGATTTGCAAATTTAATTTCGATGATTTAAATCTTATTGTTATTTTTGATTTTGTAAATCCCCCAAATGGGTAATTGTAATAAAAATGATTCCTCATCAGCGACAGCCCCTGTTGAAACCTGGACCGCCTTCAGCGGCGATCAGTGAAAACCCCTAGTTGGGGTGCCTGCGATGGCGGTGATTCAGGCCTGTCACCCGTGTGAAGCGCTGGCGGTGTTTCCCGCCCTAGCATGCTGATCATGAACACCACCCCTCACCCCGAAGGCCAGATTGATTGCACCGTGCACGGTGCAGTCCTTCAAATTTCCATCAACCGCCCCGCCAAGCGCAATGGCTTTACGCCCAAGATGTTCCGCGAGTTGGGCGAGGCGTACACCCGGCTCGACGATGACCCTGCCCTGCGCGTGGGTGTGCTGTGCGCGGCAGGTGACCATTTCACCGCAGGGCTGGACTTGCCCACCATCGCCCCACTGATGCAGCGTGGCGAAAAGTCGGTGCCGCTGGGCCTGGTGGATCCCCTGAACCTGGGCATGGAAGGGTATCGCCGCCGCGTCAAACCCATGGTGGTGGCGGTGCAGGGCATCACCTACACGCTGGGGATTGAACTGATGCTGGCGGCCGATATCGTGGTGGCGGCCGATGACTGCCGGTTTTCGCAACTGGAGGTGCAGCGCGGCATCATGGCCACGGGCGGTGCCACGCTGCGCATGGCCGAGCGGGGGGGCATGGGCAATGCGCTTTTGCACCTGCTCACGGCCGACGTGTTTGACAGTGCCGAAGCCCTGCGCCTGAACTTTGTGCAAAAGGTGGTGCCTGCGGCGGGCCTGCTGCCCGAGGCCATGCGCATCGCCGGGCAGATCGCCGCGCAAGCGCCGCTGGCGGTGGTGGCTACGCGGCAAAACGTGCTCAAGGCGGTGGAGCACGGCTCGTTGGTGGCCATGCACGACTTCATTCCGGTGCAAAAAATGCTGTCCAACAGCGACGATGCGGCCGAGGGCGTGCGTTCTTTTGTGGAAAAACGCAACGCACGTTTCACCGGGGGTTGAAGTCGCCCGGCAGACATGTCGGGCCAAGCCGAGCTGCCACTGGCCGTGCCCCACAATCAGCGCATGACCGAACCGAACGCCTTGCACCCTTATGCTGAACTCACCCCGGACCGGGTGATGGACGCTTTGACCGATCTGGGCCTGTGGCCCGACGGCCGTTTGCTGGCGCTCAGCTCTTACGAAAACCGCGTTTACCGTGCGCACCTGGACGAGCCGGTGCAAGGCAGCGCGGCGGTGGTGCTCAAGTTTTACCGGCCTGGGCGCTGGAGCCGCGAACAAATTCAGGAAGAACACGACTTTGCCGCCGAGCTGCTGGCGGCCGAAGTGCCCGTGGTGCCACCGATGGTGTTGAACGGCAAGACGCTGCACCAAAGTCCGGGGTTTGATTTTTCGGTCAGCCCCTTGCGCGGCGGCCGCACGCCCGAGTTGGATGACTTTGAGGTGCTGGAATGGATTGGCCGTTTTCTGGCCCGCATCCACACTGTGGGCGGGGCCAAGCCGTTTGCATACCGCCCCACACTCGATGTGCAGACCTTTGCGCTCGAGCCTGCCGAGTGGCTGCAAACCCACCAGATGATTCCGCTGGAGGTCGAGCGCGAATGGCGCGAGGCCTTTGCTGCAGCGCTGGCCTTGGTGCAAGAAAAAATGGCGCAGGGTGCAGCAGACCGCCGTCTGATACGCCTGCATGGCGACTGCCACCCGGGCAATATTTTGTGGACACCTGCCGAGCTGCCCGGCGGCGGCCCGCACTTTGTGGACTTGGACGATGCGCGCATGGGCCCCGCCGTGCAAGACTTGTGGATGCTGCTCTCAGGCGACCGGGGTCAGCGCACGCATCAACTGTCGGCTTTGCTGGATGGTTATGAACAAGTGCGCGACTTTGACCGGGCCGAGCTGAACCTGATCGAGCCGCTGCGCACGCTGCGCCTGATCCACTACAGCGCATGGCTGGCACGGCGTTGGGAAGACCCGATTTTCCCGGTCAACTTTCCGTGGTTTGGCACACCCGACTACTGGCGCGGCCAAGTGCTGATGCTGCAAGAGCAAGTCGAGCAGATGCAGGAAGCTCCGCTGGTGGTGTGATCGCATCACAGCGCAACACGGTTATTTGCAGGTCGGTGGCTTTATCCTTACTTGTAGAACTTGCCGTCCTTCATGATCGACAGGATGTTCTCGCCCTGACCCAGCAGGCACGAAATGTCGGTCAGCGGATTGCCCTTGACCAGCAGCAAGTCGGCTTTGGCACCGGGTTTGATCACGCCCAATTGGCCGGGCATGTTCAGCAGTTCGGCCGCGTTCACCGTGGCTTGTTGCAAGGTGGCGCCTGCACCCAGAATGTCTGCGCGGATGCGCAACTCATCGGACTGGTGGCGGTGTGATTCGCCCAGCAAATCGGTGCCCAAGGCCATCTTGACGCCGGCCTTGGCCAAAATCTCCAGCGCTTTTTGACCCTGGCTGCGCACGGTTTCGATCTTGGCCACCGACACGGGCGGCAGGCCCAGGCTGGCACCCTCGTTGGCCAAGGCCTCGTAGGTGATCAAGGTGGGCACCATGAATGCGCCACGCTCGGCCATGAAGGCGCAGGTGTCGGCGTCGATCAGGTTGCCGTGCTCGATGCTGCGCACGCCAAAGTCCACCGCCCGGCGAATCGCCTTGGGTGTGTAGGCGTGGGCCATGACGTAGGTGCCCGCGTGTTCGGCCTCGTCCACGATGGCGCGGATCTCGCCCTCGGAGTAGCCCAGATAGTGGATAGGGTCGTTGGGCGAAGCCACGCCGCCCGAGGCCATGATCTTGATCTGGTTGGCACCCTTCATGATCTCTTCGCGCACGGCCAAGCGCACGTTGTCCACCCCATCGACCACACGCGCCAGCGCCCCAACGCGGGTGGAGCAGGCGCAGGTTTCGAGTTCGTCGCTGCGGGGGCGGCCGTCACCATGGCCGCCGGTCTGCGACAGGGCGCGGCCTGCGGCAAAAATGCGCGGCCCCTCGACCAAATCGGTGCGGGTGGCTTCGGCCAGGTTCCAGTCGGCACCCCCGGCGTCGCGCACGGTGGTAAAGCCGCGCATCAGCATGCCCTTCATGATGGGGATGGCCCGCAAGGTGGCAAACACATTGGGCTGCTGGCTGTTGTAGGTCAGGTTCAGGTGCGAGGCGATCACATGCACATGGCAGTCGATCAGGCCGGGCATCAGGGTCAGGCCCGTGGCCGAAACGGTTTGTGCCCCTTCGGGCACAGGCAACTTGGGGCCCACTGCCTGAATCAGGCCATCCTGGACCCACACATCGGTGTCTGGCAAAAATTTCAGGGTTTCAACATCCAGCACGTTGGCCGATTGGATCAGGATCGAGGTCATACAGCGTTTCAAAAAATGTCTGGGCACAGGGGGGCGACGTGAGGAACCAAAGTCCATCATCCCAGCCGTTCATGCCCTTGGACACCGCATAAACCCTTAGTTTTCTGCCTTGCGCCTGCCCAGCCTGCTGCCTAGAATGAAATGTCAAACAACCAAGACAGGAATCTGCATGTTGAAACCAATCCTTCGTTCCACGCGCTTGCTCGCGCTGGCCATCGGCATGTCTGCCACGCTGGTCTCCGTGAATGCCGTGCAAGCCAACGAGCTCAAGTGGGCTGCGCAAAACGACATCCTGACGCTGGACCCGCACGCACAAAACCACGCCACCACCAACAACATCGTGGGCCATGCCTACGAACCCCTGGTGCGCTACGACCGCAACTACAAGGTCGAACCCTCACTGGCCACCAGCTGGCAAGTGGTCAACCCCACCACGGTGCGATTCAACCTGCGCAAGAACGTGAAATTCCAGGACGGCTCGGCCTTCACTGCCGACGACGTGCTGTTCTCTTTTGACCGCATCCGCCAGCCACAAGGCACCATGCAAATTTATGTGGCCGGTGTCAAAGGCATCACCAAGATCGATGACCACACCATCGACGTCGTGCTGGACAAGCCCAACCCCACCTTGCTCAACAGCTTCACCACCTTCCTGATCATGAGCAAGACTTGGGCGGTGAAGAACAAGTCCGAAAAAGTGCAGGACTACAAGGCCAAGGAAATCACCTTCGCCTCCACCAACGCCAATGGCACGGGCCCGTATGTGATCAAGGAGTGGGTGGCCGATCAGCGCCTGGTCATGACCGCCAACAAAGCCTGGTGGGACAAGTTGCCCGGCAACGTGACCGATGTCATTTACACCCCCATCAAATCGGACCCCACCCGCATTGCCGCTTTGTTGGCGGGCAACGTGGACATCGTGACCGACTTGCCCACACAAGACGTGGCCCGCCTGCGCTCCACACCTGCCCTGTCCGTGCTCGATGGCCCGGAAGTGCGCACCATTTTCATTGGCGTGGACCAAGGCTCCAACGAATTGAAATACGGCTCCAAAGGCCCCAACCCCTTCAAGGACGTGCGCGTGCGCAAAGCCCTGAACATGTCGATTGACCGGGTGGCCATCCAGCGCAGCATCATGCGTGGCCTGTCCGTGCCAGCGGCCATCATGGTGGCGCCTGGCGTCAATGGTTACACGGCCGAGTTGGACAAAGTGGCCCCGCCTGACCTGGACGGTGCCAAGAAACTGCTGGCCGATGCCGGTTATGCCAATGGCTTTGACTTCACCCTCGACTGCCCGAACAACCGCTACGTGAACGACGAAGAGGTCTGCCAAGCCGTGGTCAACATGTGGGCCAAAGTGGGCATCCGCGCCAAGCTCAACGCCACCAACTTCAGCAGCTTCATTGGCAAAGTCCAAAACTTTGACTCCAGCGCCTACCTGCTGGGCTGGGGTGTGGCCACTTACGACGCGCAGTACTCTCTGCAGTCCCTGGTCATGACCCGCACCACGGGCTCGGATGGCAACTTCAATTTCCTGAAGATCAGCAACGCCAAGGTGGACGCGCTGACCGAAGCCATGAAGACCGAAATGGACAAGACCAAGCGCGACAACATGCTCAAGGAAGCCTTGGCCATCACCCGCGACGAAGCCCTGTATGTGCCCCTGCACCACCAGATGCGCCCTTGGTCCATGAAGAAGAACGTGAGCATCGCGCACAACTCCAACGATGCGCCCAAGATGTACTACGCCACCGTCAGCAAGTGAACTTGAGTTGACCCACTCTGCTCCGCCTGTGCGGGGCAGGGTTTCAAGCGCGAACGGGGCCCCGCGCCCCGCGTGGCTTGCAGCAGCGCACAGCCACCATGTCTTCGCCTTTGTCGCCCGGAGCTGACACGCCCCACTCCCCCACGCCTTACTTGGGTTTTGCCATCGTCGGCTGCGGCGCCGCGATCGCCCCACTCGACTTTGCGGTCAACATGGCGTTTCCCGCCATGACTCAAGCCTTCGCCTTGGCCACACCCGACATCCGTTGGGTGGCGGTCTGCTATGTCATCACCTACGGCAGCCTGATGCTGTTTTGTGGTGTGTTGGGCGACCGCCTGGGCCACTTGCGCGTGTTCCGCTGGGGTTTGGTGCTGTCGGCGCTGGCCTTGGCAGCCTGTGCGGCGGCACCTTCTTATGGTTGGTTGCTGGCCGGGCGGGTTTTGCAGGGCATCGGCGTGGCGCTGACTTTGTCCTGCGCTCCGGCCTTGGCCATGGGTTTGTTGGCTGCCGGGCAACGCACGCAGGCGCTGTCGGTCTATGGCGCCATGTTTGCGGCGTCGGGTTTGCTGGCCCCATTGCTGGGGGGCATCAGCATGCTGCATTGGGGCTGGGCCGGGGTGTACGGTTTTAGGGTGCCCATTGTGCTGTTGGCCTGGCTGTGCACGCCTTGGCTGGCCCATCGCCTGCGGGCGCAAACACTGAGCACAACCGGCTCTGCCAGCCAGGTGGTCAGAGTGCGGGGACTGTGGGGCCTGCTGCGGCGCGATGACGATTTCGCCTGGATCAACCTGCTCAGTGTCGTGGTCCAGTTTTGCAGTTTCACCATTGCACTGAGCTTGCCTTATGCCTTGCCTGCGGCGGGCTGGGGCGGCACGGCCACGGGTGCCATGCTGGCCATTTGGCTCCTGGGTGTGCTAGCGGGCTCGGGTGTGGCACCTGTTTTGCTGCGTCACATGAGCCTGCGGGCTGGTGGCCATTGGGCGCAAGGCATCATGGTCCTGGGGTTGGCGTGGATTGGCGCAATGCCAATGGCGCAAGCCTGGCCCTTCATGGCCCTGGCCTTGCTTGTGCAAGGTGTGGGTCTGGGGGTGTTTCAGGTGGTCTACGCCGACCAAGTGGTGGCCACCTTGCCCGACTCGGCGCGGGGCCTGTCGGGCAGTCTGACCCTGGTGACCCGCACCGTGGGCATCGTGGCCGCCGCCATGGTCTGGCTGTGGCTCATGGAACTGTTGCAAAGTCGGGCTTTGGCGCATGGCGCTTCAAAGCCAGAGGCCATTTGGGCGAGCACCATGGGCCTTCTGCCCTGGGCTGCAGGCCTGGCTTTGGCCTTGCTTTTGTTGAGCGTGTGGCGTCGGTCAAGCCGCTGGCATTGAGCCTGCACAATTCGTGGCTGGCTTGCCCAGCTTGTGTCGGCGAAGCGCGAACGATTCAAACGCGAACCGGTGCGCCGCGTTCAGCCCGACGCACCCGCCAAAACAACCACCCAGCAATGCACAGGTTGAGGAAGTTCCAGGCGATGCCATTCAAAAAGGCCGCGTGGTAACTGCCCGTCATGTCAAAGACCCAGCCCGACATCCAGCCGCCCAACGCCATGCCCAACAAAGTGGCCATGATCACCGAACCCACGCGGGCCCCCGCTTCTTTGGGATCGAAGTGCTCGCGCACGATGATGGCGTAGGCGGGCACGATGCCACCCTGGAACAGCCCGAACATGGCCGAGACGATGTACAGCGGCACCAAGCCGTCAAAAGGCAAAAACATCAGCAGCGCCACGCCTTGCAAAAAAGAGCCCAGCAGCAAAGTGCGGATGCCGCCAATGCGGTCGCTGATCACGCCAAACACCAAGCGGCTGACGATGCCGCTGGCCAGCATGAGCGAGAGCATTTCAGCCCCGCGTGCCGCGCCAAAACCCAGGTCAGAGCAATAAGCCACGATGTGCACCTGTGGCATGGACATGGCCACACAGCAGGCCACACCTGCGACAAACAACAGGCCCTGCGCATGCGCAGGTTTCAGGCCAAAGGGGCGGCTGCGGTCCACGGGCACGGTGCTGGCGTTGGCCGGTGTCAGGTTCACCAGCGGCGGGCGCTGGCGCATCAACATGGCCAGCAAAAACATGCCCACGCCGCAAAAAATACCCAGCATGATGTAGGTCTGGCGCCAGCCCACAGTCTCAACCCCGTGCTGAACAATGGGTGGCCAAATGGTGCCCGCGATGTAATTGCCACTGGCGCAAATGGCCACCGCGATGCCGCGTCGGCGGTTCCACCACAAAGCGGTGTCGGCCATGAGGGGGGCAAAGGTCGATGAACTGCCAATCAGTCCCATCAGCCCGTGCGCCAAACCAAAGGCCCAGATGCTGCCTGACATGCCGGCCCAGATAAAGCCACCACATACGGCCAAAGCGCCCACCCACATGACCGGCATCAGGCCATGCCGGTCGGCCAATCGGCCGGTGATCAGGCCGCCCAGCCCCAGGCAAATCATCATCAAGGTGTAGGGCAGCGAAGCGTCAGCCCGTCCCACACCAAACTCGGTCTGCACCGCAGGCAGCACCACCGAGACGATGTACATGCTGCTGTTGCCCAGCACCACCAGCCCCAGCGTGGCCAGCAAACGCCAGGCAGCTTGGCGAGAATCAATGAGAGACGGATCGGCAGGTAGGGTACGCATCGTGACAATTTAGCCGATGGCTGCGGGCAGACTTGTCTTGTGGGTTACTGGCGCGGAACAAAAAAGGCCAGCATGGCTGGCCCTTGAATGCTTTGCGGCTGATCAGCTCAGCAGCGCATTCACCCGCTTCACGTAAGCCGCAGGGTCTGCCGGCAAGCCGCCTTCGGCCAGCAGGGCCTGGTCAAACAGGATGTGGGCCAGGTCGTGGAAGTGGACCGAGCCGTCGAGCTTTTTCACCAGCGCGTGCTCGGGGTTGACTTCGAGCACGGGCTTGACATCAGGGGCGCTTTGCCCTGCTTGTTTGAGCATGCGGGCCAGTTGCATGCTCATGCCGTCGTCGGTCACCACCAGGCAGGCGGGGCTGTCCACCAGGCGGCTGGTCACGCGCACGTCTTCTGCTTTGTCTTTGAGCGCTTCTTTGAGCTTGGCCAGCACGGGCTTGAAGGTTTCGGCCGCGTCTTCTGCCGCTTTCTTTTCTTCTTCGTCTTGCAGCTTGCCCAGGTCAAACGCGCCTTTGGCCACGCTTTGCAGTGGGGTGCCGTCAAACTCGTTCACAAAGTTCAGCGCCCACTCGTCCACGCGGTCGGTCATCAGCAACACTTCGATGCCTTTCTTCTTGAAGACTTCGAGCTGCGGGCTGTTCTTGGCGGCTGCCAGGGTGTCGGCGGTGATGTAGTAGATCGCGTCCTGGCCGTCCTTCATGCGGGCTTTGTAGTCGGCAAAGCTCACGCTCACGTTGTCGTGGGTCGATGAAGCGAAACGCAGCAACTTGGACAAACGCGCCTGGTTGCCAAAGTCTTCGCCCAAGCCTTCCTTGAGCACCGCGCCGAATTCGGCGTAGAACTTGGTGTATTGGCCGAGCTTGGCTTTGTCCTCGTCGCTCAAGACGTCTGTGACCCCTTCGGTGGCCTCAGGTGCCTTGTCGTGTTTGGCCAAGTCTTCCAACATCGACAACACACGCTTGGTGCAGCCTTCGCGGATGGCTTTCACGTCGCGGCTTTCTTGCAGCAACTCGCGGCTCACGTTCAGCGGCAGGTCGGCCGAGTCCACCACGCCTTTGACAAAGCGCAGGTAGCTGGGCATCAGCGCTTCGGCTTCGTCCATGATGAACACGCGCTTCACATACAGCTTGATGCCCGCCTTTTTGTCGCGGTTCCACAGGTCTTGTGGGGCCTTGGATGGGATGTACAGCAGCTGGGTGTATTCGGTGCTGCCTTCCACGCGGTTGTGCGTCCAGGTCAGCGGGGCTTCAAAGTCGCGGCTGATCTGTTTGTAGAAGTCGGCGTACTGCTCGTCCGTGATGTCTTTCTTGGGGCGGGTCCACAAGGCGCTGGCCTTGTTGATGGTTTCCCACTCGCCGGTCTTGACCATGCCGCCGGGCTGGCGGCCACCTTCTTCGTTGTTCGGTTCGATCAGCTCGCCGTCTTTCCACTCTTCCTTTTCCATCAAGATGGGCAAGCTGATGTGGTCAGAATATTTGCCGACGATTTCCTTGAGCTTCCAGGTGTTGGCGTAATCCAGCGCTTCTTCGCGCAGGTGCAAGACCACGCTGGTGCCGCGTTCGGCGCGGGCGATGGTCTCGACTTCAAAGTCGCCCGTGCCGCCGCTGATCCAGCGCACGCCCTCAGCTGACGCTGCGCCCGCACGGCGGGTTTCCACGGTGATCTTGTCGGCCACGATGAAGCCCGAATAAAAGCCCACGCCAAACTGGCCGATCAGCTGAGCGTCCGACTTTTGGTCGCCGCTCAGCTTGCTCACAAAGTCTTTGGTGCCGCTCTTGGCAATCGTGCCCAGGTGGTCAATGGCTTCTTGCGCCGTCATGCCGATGCCGTTGTCGGTGATGGTGAGCGTCTTGGCGGTTTTGTCAAAAGACAATCGCACCTGCAACTCGGGCGCGTCTTCGAACAACGCTGAGTTGTTGAGCGCTTCAAAGCGCAGCTTGTCACAGGCGTCTGAGGCGTTGGAGATCATCTCTCGCAGAAAGATCTCTTGGTTGGAATAAAGCGAGTGGGTGACCAGGTGCAGCAATTGCGCGACTTCGGCCTGAAAGGCATGGGTTTGTTTGCTCATAGCGGTTCAACAGTTAGAAAGATCAGAAAACAATAACGCCTCACAGCTTGGGGCGTTGCGGGTGAATTTCAAGAGGTCAAAAGGATTCGTTGGGTCCCAAATACCGCCAAGTCCCCGCCGGCATTTGCCCCAACTGCACGCCCCCCATGCGGATGCGCTTGAGGCCCACCACTTTCAGGCCCACTTGCTCGCACATGCGGCGGATCTGGCGCTTTTTGCCTTCAGTCAACACAAAGCGCAGCTGTTCGGGGTTTTGCCAATCCACTTTGGCGGGTTTGAGGGGTTTACCGTCCAGGCTCAGGCCATGGCGCAGGCGATCCAGTTGCTCTTTCGGGAAGATGGCTTGCACGTTGGCGCTGACGCGGTCGAAGTCGCCAATGACGGTAAGTTGGTTGGCTTTGCCGCCATAGGTGGCCGATGCGGCCGATGCGGCGGCGGTGTTCTCGTGCCCGGTGTAAGCCACGCGCACCAAATACTCTTTTTCCATCTCCGAGTCTTCGCCGATCAGCTGGCGTGCCACGCGGCCGTCTTGCGTCATTACCAGCAAGCCAGTGGAGTCGATGTCCAGGCGCCCAGCTGGGGCGAGACCCCGCAGATGGGGTGGTGTGAAACGCAGTTTGGACGGGTCGCCGCCCCAGTGGCTGCGGGGGTTGATCAGGGTGATGGCCGGTTCGTGCCCGTCTTCGGCCTGGCCGCTCACATAGCCCATGGGCTTGTGCAGCAAGATGGTCACTTGCCGGTCTTGCTGTTGCTCGGCCGCTTTATCGATGGTGATGCGGTCTGACAGGGTGACCTGCTGGCCCATGCTGGCAGGCAGGCCGTTGACCTGGACCCAGCCTTGCTCGATCCAGGCGTCAGCTTCGCGGCGCGAGCACATGCGCAGCTCGGCCATGCGCTTGTTCAGGCGGGAGGTGCCGCTGGGCGCGGCCGCGTCGCCCTTGCCTTCGGGGCGTGGGGCGCGTTTGAATGCGGGGGGCTGGGTCATGGATTAAGGTGCGCAAAAGAAGTGGTTCGATTGTCCCTTCTTTTGGCAGTAGGAAGAATGCGGTCATGCATCGCGTTTCGGGCCCTCTAACTGGGATTGGCGCAGACCTTGTAAATCCAAAATCCGCAGACCGCCGTACTCCACCCGAATGAGCTGGTGTGCTTCGAGCTCGCGCAGCGCTTCGTTCACGCGTTGGCGCGACAAACCCACCAGATAAGCCAGCTCTTGCTGGGTGATGCGCAGCACCTCGCCCACGCCGGAAAACAGAACCGGGTTGAACAGGGCCGCCAAGTGGCGAGCCAAGCGAAGTTCGGGGTTGTTCATGCGGTCCAGTTCGCGAGCCGCGATGAACTGGCCCAAGCGCTCGTTGAGCTGCTGCATGATGAAGCGGTTGAAGCCCAGCGAATGGTCGATCAGCCAGTGAAAGGTGTCCAGCGGCAGCCCCGCCACCACGCTGGGCCGCAGCGCTTGAATGTTGTAGCGGTAGACCTCGCGCTTGAGGACCGTGCCCTCGCCAAACCAGCCGCCAGGCGGTATGCCGGTGAAGGTCATGGTTTGGCCGCTGGCGTTATCGGTGCTCATTTTCAGCAGGCCCGAAATCACCCCGAACCAATAGGTGACGGGGCGGCCCACGCGGCACACATGGTCGCCGGTTTGGGGGTCGCTGACCACCAACTTTGGCACGATTTGCAGGCGCTCGTCAGGGCGCAGCAAGCTCAGCCAGGGGATGTCCTGCAGTTCGGCCGGGGTGGGTGCGCGGCGGCGCTGGTGGACGCTGTTTTCTTTGGCCATGGTGCTTTTCGATGTGTCAGCTGACGGTCAGTTGGACTAAGGGTCTTCCCTGAATTGTCGTTCAAACGACAACTTGGCGTCAAACGAATGCCTAGGATCGCGCAAAAGTTCAGTCGCATTGCATTCGATGCACCGTTTTTGGAGACAAGTCAGGTCATGCAAACAACGTTTCCCCGTTTGATGCTCAAGCACGCTGCCGAGCGCCCCACAGCGCCCGCTCTGCGCGAGAAAATTTATGGCATTTGGCAAACCATCAGCTGGTCGGATTTGGCCCAACTGGTGCAATCTGTCGCTTGCGGTTTGCATCAGGCGGGTCTGCAGCGCGGCGAGCACCTGATCGTGGTCGGCGCCAACCGCCCCAGGCTTTACGCCACCATGCTGGCGGCGCAGTCGTTGGGCGCGATTCCGGTGCCGCTGTACCAAGATGCCGCTGCCGCCGAATGCGTTTTCCCGATCACCAATGCCGAAGTGCGTTTTTGCGTGGTGGAAGATCAAGAGCAGGTCGACAAGATGCTGGAAGTGCGTGAGCAGTGCCCGCAATTGACCCACATCATCTATGACAATCCGCGCGGCTTGCGCAAATACACCGAAGATGGTCTTGGCTCGCTCGAAGAGCTGATCGCAGCCGGTGGTGTGTTTGCCCAGCAGCATCCGCAGTTCTTCAAGGAAGAAGTCGAAAAATCGGCCTATACGGATGTGGCCGCGATGTTCTTCACATCGGGCACCACGGGCAACCCCAAGGGCGTGGTGCACACCCATGGCTCCCTGATCGACCGTGCCAATGCGGGCGCTGAGTTTGACAAACTGACCAGCGCCGAAGACGTGTTGGCTTACATGCCGCCAGCCTGGATTGGCCAGAACATCTTCAGCTACGCACAGTGGTTGGTCTGCGGCTATGTGGTCAATTGCCCCGAGTCATCGGCCACGGTGACCATCGACCTGAAAGAAATCGGCCCAACGTATTACTTTGCACCGCCCCGGGTGTTTGAGGGCATGCTGACCAGCGTGATGATCCGCATGGAAGACGCGGGCAGCTTCAAGCGCAAGTTGTTCCACTACTTCATGGGCGTGGCCAAAAAAGTCGGCCCGGCCTTGATGGACGGCCAGTCGGTCGGCTTCATGGACCGTTTGGTGTATGGCTTGGGTAACCTGATGGTTTTCGGCCCCTTGCGCAACAACCTGGGTTTCAGCCGCGTGCGTGTGGCCTACACCGCGGGCGAGGCGATTGGCCCCGATTTGTTCACCTTTTTCCGCTCGATCGGCGTGAACATCAAGCAACTGTATGGCTCTACCGAAACCGCTGTGTTTGTGTGCCTGCAACCTGACAACCAGGCGCGAGCTGACACCGTGGGCGTGCCGTGCAAGGGTGTGGAAATCAAGGTCGCCGACAACGGCGAGATCTTGGTCAAGTCGCCCGGCTTGCTCAAGGGCTATTACAAAAACCAACAAGCCACCGACGAAGTGCTGACGGCCGACGGTTGGTACCACACCAGCGATGCGGGTTTTATCGACAGCCACGGCCACCTCAAAATCATTGACCGTGTCAAAGACGTGGGCCGCATTCAGGGCGGTGCCAACGACGGTGCGATGTTCGCGCCCAAATACGTCGAAAACAAACTCAAGTTTTTCCCCTTCATCAAAGAGGTGGTGGCTTACGGTGACCAGCGCGAAAAAGTGTGTGTCATGCTCAACATCGACTTTGATGCCGTGGGCAACTGGGCCGAGCGCCGCAACCTGTCCTATGCCGGTTACACCGACCTGGCCCAAAAATCCGAGGTGTACCAACTGATCAAAGATTGCGTGGAGAAGGTCAACGCCGATCTGGCTGAAGACGCTTTGCTGGCCGGTAGCCAGGTCAGCCGGTTCTTGGTCTTGCACAAAGAGCTGGACGCCGACGACGGCGAGTTGACGCGCACAAACAAGGTCCGTCGCGGCTTCATTGCCGACAAATACAAACCGCTGGTCGATGGCCTGTACGAAGGCAAAACCGAGCAGTACATCGAGACGGTGGTCAAGTTCGAAGACGGTCGCACCGGCAGTGTCAGTGCCACGCTCAAGATTTCCGACGCCAAAACATTCACACCCGTGAAGGCCGCAGCATGACCAAAAAAATCGGCGACGTCATTTTGGACGTCAACAACATCAGTTTGCGATTCGGCGGCGTCAAGGCGCTGACCGACATCTCGTTCAACGTGCGCGAGCACGAAGTGCGCGCCATCATTGGCCCCAATGGTGCAGGCAAGAGCTCGATGCTCAACTGCATCAACGGGGTGTACACCCCGCAAGAAGGCTCGATCACTTTCCGTGGGCAAAAGTTTGACCATATGAACAGCCGCCAAGTGGCCGAGATGGGCATTGCCCGTACGTTCCAGAATTTGGCGCTGTTCAAGGGCATGAGCGTGATCGACAACATCATGACCGGCCGCAATCTGCACATCAAGAGCAACTTGTTCTTGCAGGCCTTGCGCATCGGCCCAGCCCAGCGCGAAGAAGAAAAGAACCGCGAATTCGTCGAGCACATCATCGACTTCCTTGAGATCCAGGCCTTCCGCAAAACGCCCGTGGGTCAGCTGCCTTATGGCTTGCAAAAGCGGGTCGACCTGGGCCGCGCTTTGGCCATGGAGCCCAAGGTGCTGCTGCTCGACGAGCCGATGGCAGGCATGAACATGGAAGAAAAGCAGGACATGTGCCGCTTCATTCTGGATGTGAACGACGAATTCGGCTCGACCATCGTGCTGATCGAGCACGACATGGGTGTGGTGATGGACATTTCGGACCGCGTGGTGGTGCTCGATTACGGTAAAAAAATCGGCGACGGGACTCCCGAAGAAGTGCGCAACAACGAAGAAGTGATCAGTGCCTATCTGGGCACCAGCCACTAAGGAGAAAACAACATGGCATTTTTTCTGGAAGCTCTTTTGGGTGGCCTGATGGCCGGCATGCTTTACTCGCTTGTGGCGCTTGGCTTTGTTTTGATTTTCAAGGCTTCAGGTGTGTTCAATTTTGCACAAGGCGCGATGGTGCTGTTCGCTGCTTTGGCCATGGCACGTTTTGCCGAATGGGTGCCAGGCTGGTTGGGCATCGAGGATAAGTTCCTGGGCAACCTGATCGCTTTTTTACTGGCGGCTGTGGTCATGTTTGTGTTGGCTTGGCTGATCGAGCGCTTGGTGCTGCGCCACTTGGTCAATCAAGAAGGTGTCACCTTGCTCATGGCCACGTTGGGCATCACCTATTTTCTGGATGGCCTGGGTCAGACCATCTTTGGCAGCGACATCTACAAGATTGACGTGGGCATGCCCAAAGACCCGGTGTTCTTGTTGGACTCGGTGTTTCCGGGTGGCGTGCTGGTCAACCTGGAAGACGTCTATGCGGCTTGCATTGCGGCTTTGCTGGTGGTGGTTTTGTCGCTTTTTTTCCAAAAAACCGGTACTGGACGCGCCCTGCGTGCGGTGGCCGATGACCACCAAGCCGCTCAGTCGATTGGCATTCCACTTAACCGCATTTGGGTGATCGTTTGGTTTGTCGCGGGTATTACCGCCTTGGTGGCCGGCATCATCTGGGGCTCCAAGATGGGTGTGCAGTTCTCGTTGACCACGGTGGCTTTGCGTGCTTTGCCGGTGATCATTTTGGGTGGCTTGACTTCGGTGCCGGGCGCGATCATTGGCGGCCTGATCATTGGTGTGGGAGAAAAATTGTCCGAGGTGTACCTGGGCCCCTATGTGGGCGGCGGCATCGAGATCTGGTTTGCGTATGTGCTGGCTTTGGTGTTCTTGCTGTTCCGCCCGCAAGGCCTGTTCGGCGAAAAAATCATTGACCGCGTGTAAGGAGAGACACCATGTTTTACAGAGAAAACGGTCAATTCAAGACCTCTTACCGCAAAGACCAGCAGATCTTTGCGATTGCGCAAGACCGTTGGGCCATCTTGGCGCTCATCGCTTTTGCATTCATCGGCGTGCCCTTCATCGCCGATGAGTACATGTTCCGCGCCATTCTGATTCCCTTCCTCATCTTGTCGCTGGCCGCTTTGGGCGTGAACATCCTGGTGGGGTACTGCGGGCAGATTTCGCTGGGTTCGGGTGCGTTCATGGCCGTGGGGGCCTACATGGCCTACAACACCTACATCCGCATCGAGGGCATGCCGCTGATCGTGGCTTTGTTGGCCGGTGGCTTTTTTGCCACCTTGGTGGGGGTGTTTTTTGGCATTCCCAGTTTGCGCGTCAAAGGCTTGTATCTGGCGGTGGCCACCTTGGCCGCTCAGTTCTTTTGCGACTGGGCTTTCCTGCGCGTAGGCTGGTTCACCAACAACAACGCCTCGGGCTCGGTGTCGGTGTCCAACCTGAATGTGTTTGGCCTGCCGATTGACACGCCACTGCAAAAATACATCTTCTGCCTGGTGTTCTTGGTGGTGTTTGGTCTGTTGGCCAAGAATTTGGTGCGCAGTGCCATTGGTCGTGAGTGGATGGCCATTCGCGACATGGACGTGGCCGCTGCCGTCATTGGCATTCGCCCTGTTTACGCCAAGCTCACCGCCTTTGCAGTCAGCTCGTTCATCGTGGGTGTGGCCGGCGGCCTGTGGGGCTTTGTGCACCTGGGCTCTTGGGAGCCTGCGGCTTTCTCGATTGACCGCTCTTTCCAGTTGCTGTTCATGGTCATCATCGGTGGCATGGGCTCCATTATGGGCAGCTTCTTCGGTGCCGCTTTCATTGTGATCTTGCCAATTTTCCTCAACCAGTTCCTGCCTTGGGCAGGCGGCATGGTGGGCGTGAACATATCGACTGCAGCCGTCTCGCACACCGAATTCATGATCTTTGGCGCCCTGATTGTCTGGTTCCTGATCGTGGAGCCGCATGGCTTGGCCAAACTGTGGTCGGTGGCCAAACAAAAGCTGCGTCTGTGGCCTTTCCCCCATTGATTTCTCCCCATTGATTTTTTCCCGCATTGATTTTTTAACGTGTTTTTTCTAAGTGCTTCCAACTTTTTTTAACAGGAGACAAACCATGAAGCTTCGTCAACTCGTTCTGGCCACTACGGTGGCGGCTGCAGGTCTTGCCAGTGCGCTGGTCAGCACCGTGGCCACGGCTCAAACCAAAGAGCAGTTCTTCCCCGTGCTGGTCTACCGCACAGGCGCTTACGCCCCCAACGGCGTGCCCTTTGCCAACGGCTATGTCGACTACCTCAAGCTGGTCAATGCGCGCGGCGGCATCAACGGCGTGAAGGTGTCGTTTGAAGAGTGCGAAACCGGCTATGCCACCGACCGTGGCGTGGAGTGCTACGAGCGCCTGAAGGGCAAGAACGGCGGCGCGACCGTGTTCCAGCCTTTGTCCACCGGCATCACCTTCGCCCTGACCGAAAAAGCCCCTGGCGACAAAATTCCTTTGATCACCGCAGGTTACGGCCGCAGCGAATCGGCTGACGGCGGCGTGTTCAAGTGGAACTTCCCGCTCGCAGGCACTTACTGGGTGGCCGGTGACGTGATCATCCAGGACATCGGCAAAAAGGCTGGTGGTGTCGACAAACTCAAAGGCAAACACATCGCCTTGGTTTACCACGACAGCCCCTTCGGCAAAGAAGCCATCCCGATCTTGCAAGAGCGTGCGGCCATGCACGGCTTCAAGCTGAGCCTGTTGCCCGTGACCCACCCCGGCGTGGAGCAAAAGTCCACCTGGCTGCAAATTCGCCGCGACCGCCCTGACTACGTCGTCAACTGGGGCTGGGGCGTGATGAATTCCACCTTGCTCAAGGAAGCGCAAGCCACTGGCTACCCCCGTGAAAACATCTGGGGCGTGTGGTGGGCGGGTGCCGAGCCTGATGTCAAAGACATTGGCATGGGCGCCAAGGGTTACAACGCCATCACCATGCAGCACGGCGCTGAAAAAGGCTCCGCTGTGGTCAAGGAAGTGCTGGAGAAGTTGCACGCCAAGAACCAAGGCACAGGCCCCAAGGACGAAGTGGGTGAAGTGCTTTACATGCGCGGTTTGTTCAGCGCCATGTTCGCCATCGAAGGTGTGCGCCAAGCCCAAGAGAAATATGGCAAAGGCAAGGTCATGACTGGCGAGCAAGCACGCTGGGGTTTTGAAAACCTGAACCTGACGCAGCCCAAATTGGATGCCCTGGGCTTCAAGGGCGTGTTGCGCCCGATCTCCACCTCCTGTGCAGACCACATGGGTGCCAACTGGGCCCGTATCCACACATGGGACGGTGCCAAGTGGCAATTCAGCAGCGATTGGATGCAGGCCGATGAGCAGATCATCAAGCCCATGGTGAAGGCCGCTGCCGACAAGTACGCCGCCGAGAAAAAGATCACACGCCGCACGCCTGCGGATTGCCAGTCTTGATCTGAAACCACGCCTGCCGCGCAAGCGGCAGGTGGTCAGCTGCAAAGGGCATTGGCCCGCCAGCAGCTGCCAAATGAAACCCTTGCGTGCAGCGGTTTCATTTGGCTTGAACCCCCAGAATTTGAAAAGGCACAGTCCATGAGCGACAAAAACATTGTTCTGAACGTCAATGGCATCGAAGTCATTTACAACCACGTCATCCTGGTGCTCAAGGGCGTGTCCCTGCAGGTGCCTGAGCAAGGCATCGTGTCTTTGTTGGGCGGCAATGGTGCCGGCAAAACCACCACTTTGCGTGCGATCTCCAACTTGCTCAAGGGCGAGCGCGGTGACGTGACCAAAGGCAGCATCGAGCTGCGCGGTGAACGCATCGAAAACCTGACACCCGCCGACCTGGTCAATCGGGGCGTGGTGCAGGTCATGGAAGGGCGTCATTGCTTTGCCCACTTGTCGATCGAAGACAACCTGTTGACCGGCAGCTACACCCGCAAGGACAAGGGTGAAATTGCCGCCAACCTGGACAAGGTCTACACCTATTTCCCGCGCCTCAAAACCCGACGCACCTCGCAAGCAGCGTATACATCGGGCGGTGAGCAGCAGATGTGTGCCATTGGCCGCGCCTTGATGACCAACCCCAGTGTGATGTTGCTTGATGAGCCCTCCATGGGTCTGGCGCCACAGATCGTGGAAGAGGTGTTCAACATCGTCAAAGATCTGAACGAGAAGGAAAAAGTCACTTTCTTGATTGCAGAGCAAAACACCAACATGGCGCTCAAATATTCCGACTACGGTTACATCATGGAGTCCGGCCGCATCGTGATGGACGGCGTGGCCGAAGACCTGCGCACCAACGAAGACGTGAAAGAGTTTTATCTGGGCATGGGCGGTGGTGAGCGCAAGAGCTTTAAGGATGTGAAGAGCTACAAGCGCCGCAAGCGTTGGTTGGCTTGATGTGCAGGCCTTCACCCGCTCACTTTCTTAACGCAGTACCCCGGAAAGAAATCCATGTCTCAGCACTTTGATGCGTTGGAAACGCGCGCCCCAGAAGTCCGCGAAGCCGCCCTGATGGCCGCTTTGCCCGCGCAGGTCGCGCACGCCAAAGCCAAAGCCCCTGCTTTTGTCGAGTTGCTCAAGGGAGTGGATGCCGCCAGCGTCAACAGCCGCAATGCGCTGGCCCAATTGCCCGTGATCCGCAAAACCGAATTGCTGGAGCGCCAAAAGGCTTCTCGTGCGGCAGGCGGCAATGTGTTCGGCGGGTTCAGCACGCTCGGTTTTGGCCAAGGCATGACCCGCGTGTTTGCCAGCCCCGGCACCATTTACGAACCCGAAGGTGCTCGCGCTGACTACTGGCGCATGGCGCGCACCATGTTCGCAGCGGGCTTTCGTCCGGGTGAGTTGATCCACAACTGCTTCAGCTACCACTTCACACCCGCGGGCTCCATGATGGAAACCGGCGCGCACGCGCTGGGTTGCACGGTGTTTCCCGGCGGCATTGGTCAGACCGAGCAGCAAGTCACGGCCATGGCCGAGTTGCAGCCCGCGGGCTACATCGGCACACCGAGCTTTTTGAAAATCATCCTTGAAAAAGCCGCCGAGATGGGCGTGGCCCTGCCTAGCGTGCGCAAAGCGCTGGTGTCGGGCGAAGCTTTTCCCCCCAGCCTGCGCGATTGGATGACCGCGCACGGCGTGGATGCCTACCAGTGCTATGCCACCGCCGATGTGGGCTTGATCGCTTATGAAACCGCTTCGCGTGAGGGCTTGGTTCTTGACGAGGGTGTGATCGTCGAGATCGTGCGCCCCGGCACCGGCGACCCGGTGCCTGAAGGTGAAGTGGGCGAGCTGGTCATCACCGGGCTCAACCCCGACTACCCGCTGATCCGTTTTGGCACAGGCGACTTGTCGGCCATCCTGCCGGGTACTTGCCCAACGGGTCGCACCGGCCAACGCATCAAGGGCTGGATGGGCCGGGCTGACCAGACCACCAAAATCAGGGGCATGTTTGTGCACCCCGGTCAGGTGGCCGAGATCGTCAAACGCTTTCCCGAAGTGAGCAAAGCCCGCTTGGTGGTGACGGGTGAGATGGCCAACGACCAGATGGCCTTGCATGTGGAGACCGCTCGTTTGTCCGACGATGCGCTCAAGGCCCGTGTGTCTGAAGCGGTGCGCGATGTGACCAAGCTCCGTGGTGATGTGCATCTGGTGGCGCAAGGCAGTTTGGCCAATGACGGCAAGGTGATTGAAGACGCCAGAAGCTACCAGTGAGTGCGACTGGACCTTGATTTGGATCATGACCGTGTATCAAGCGGGAAATTAGGGAAAGCGCCTAAGTGTTTTCAGCTGAGCCAAGCCTAAACTTTGGCCTTACACTGGGAATCAACTTTTGAGGTTTGAAATGAAAAAATTGTTTGCCTTGGCCGCATTGGCCGCTGTTTCGGTGGGGGCGCTGGCCCAAGCCTACCCGGGCACCAAACCGATTTCCATCGTCGTGCCTTTCACTGCAGGCGGACCAACTGACCGTGTGGCACGCGATTTGGCCGAAGCCATGCGCAAACATGTGCCCGGCTCCAACTTTGTGGTCGAAAACGCGGCTGGCGCGGGCGGCACGATCGGCGCAAACAAAGTAGCCAAAGCCAACCCCGATGGTCACACCTTGTTGTTGCACCATATTGGCATGGCCGCCATCCCCGCCTTGTACCGCAAGCTTGCTTACAAACCGCTGGACGACTTCGAATACTTGGGCATGGTCAACGACGTGCCCATGACCTTGATCGGCAAGCCCCAATTGCCTGCCAACACGTATCGCGACTTCGAAAACTACATCCGCGCCAACTCCGGCAAACTCAACATTGCCCACGCGGGTTTGGGTTCTGCCTCGCACCTTTGTGGTTTGCTCTGGCAATCCACATTGCAGACCAAAGAAGCGATGACCACGATCCCGTTTGGCGGCACTGCGCCGGCCATGACCGCCCTGATCGGTGGCCAGGTCGACGTGATGTGTGACCAAACCACCAACACCACCCAGCAAATCGAGTCCGGTCGTGTCAAAGCTTTTGCTGTGACCACTGCCAAGCCTTTGAGCACACACCCCGTGCTCAAGCACTACCCCAGCTTGCAAGAGATGGGCCTCAAAGGCTTCAACTTGACCATCTGGCACGGCTTGTATGCCCCCAAAGGAACACCCGAAGCCATCACCAAAACCTTGAACGAGGCTTTGCAGAAAGCGCTGAAGGACCCCGAGTTCATCAAAAAGAACGAAGGCTTGGGCGCACTGGTGGTGACCGACAACAGAACCAATCCTGCTGAGCACAAGAAATTTGTGACCGCTGAAATGGTCAAGATCAAGGCCGCTGTGGACGCTGCTGGCAAATACGCCGACTGATCAGGCTTGACCTTATGAAAAAGCCGCTGCTAGAGCGGCTTTTTTTTGCTTTGACTCGTCCCGCTTTGGCTGACGCGCCTTCAGTTGGCAAACCGCTCGCTGCCCACAATGCCCAACTTGGTCAGGCCCGCGCGTTGGGCCCCTGCCAGCACGGCAGCAGCCGCTTCGTATTTGGCCTTGGCGTGCGATCGGATGTGCAGCTCGGGTTGGGGCTGTAAGGCCGCGGCTTCGGCCAAGCGCTCTTGCAGCGCCTGCCGGTTGGGCACGGCTTGGCCGTTCCAGCGCAGACTGGCGTCGGCGTCGATGTCGATTTTGACCACCACTGGGTCGGTCTTGGGCGGTGTGCTGGTGACCACCGGCATGTCCAAGTTCACCGAGTGCAATTGCGCGGGGATGGTGATGATCAGCATGATCAGCAACACCAGCATCACGTCAATCAGAGGCGTGGTGTTGATGTCCATCAGCACTTCGGGTTCGTCGCTGTTGCTGCTGCCCAGGTTCATGGCCATGTGCGTGTCCTTGGGGTGGTGAAATTTACGGGGCCGGGTCGGTGATGAAGCCGACTTTCGTGATGCCTGCCCGCTGCACCGCATACATGACACGCCCCACCGCTTCGAATGCGCTTTGGCCATCGCCACGGATTTGTACTTCGGGCTGCGGCTTGAGGGCGGCCAATTTGCTCAGGCGTGCCTGCAAGTCGGCTGGGTTTTGGACGAGGGTGTCGTACAGGTAAATTTGCCCTGCCCGGTTGACCGAGATGATCACGTTGTCGGGCTTGGTTTCGCGCACCACGTTCGCCTCTTTGGGCAAATCGACCTTGATCGAGGTGGTCACCACCGGGATGGTGATCAAAAAAATGATCAGCAGCACCAGCATCACGTCCACCAAGGGCGTGGTGTTGATGGTGCCGATCACCTCGTCTTCGTCGTTGGCCCCCAGGCTGGGGCCCAGATTCATGGCCATTATTTTATCGCCGAAGCGAGCAAGACCGCGTGCAGGTCGGCGCCAAAGGCGTTGACCTCTTCCATTACCGCCTTGTTGCGCCGCACCAAAAAGTTGTAGCCCAGCACTGCGGGCACCGCCACTGCCAGGCCAATAGCGGTCATGATCAGAGCTTCACCCACGGGGCCCGCCACCTTGTCGATGCTGGCTTGACCCGACATGCCGATTTTGACCAGCGCATGGTAGATGCCCCACACAGTGCCGAACAAGCCGACAAATGGGGCCGTTGAGCCCACCGTGGCCAGCACCGCCAGGCCATCTTGCATGCGGCTTTGCACCGTGCCCATGGCCCGCTGGATGCTCATGGTCGCCCAGGTGTTGAAGTCCACACTGCCCAACAAGCCGTTGTGTTTGGACGCGCCGTCAAGGCCTTTTTCGGCGATGAAGCGAAAGGGGCTGGCGGCATCCAAGGCATCGGCGGCTTGGCGGACTGAGCCGGAGTTCCAGAAGTTGGCCTGTGCGGCCTTGGCGAACTTGAGCAGCTTGGCTTGCTCGGTGAACTTGGTGAAGATCACGTACCAGCTGCCCATGCTCATGATCACCAGGATCAACAGCGTGCCTTTGGCCACTGCGTCGCCTTGTTCCCACAAAGCGCCCAAGCCATAAGGGTTGGCATCAGTGGTGGCATTGGCTGCGGGTGCCAACATGGCCGTTGCCGGGGCAGCCGCTGTGGCCGATGTTGTGGCTGCGGGGGGCGTTGCGTTGTCGTTGGGTGCAGCCAAGCTGTGGCCTGCAAGCAGCACGCTGGCCAACAGGGCAGTGCCCAACAGGGCACTTTTCAAAGCGTTGAACATGGTGAAACTTCCTTTGCGGTGAATCTTGGGGCGTCATTCCAGACGCCAGACGTATCGGATGGTGGTCCAGGCTTGTTCAGGTTTGCCGTCCACAGTGGCGGGATTGAACAGACATTTCGCCAAAGCGGCTTTGGTTGCATCGTCCAGGCGTTTGTAGCCCGAGCTTTTTTCGATCTCAGATTGGATGACCTTGCCATCTGTTCCTACTAAAAAACGCAGGCTCACGGTGCCTTCTTCTTCCATGCGCCTTGAGACGGTGGAGTAGGTGGGTTCAACACATTTGGCCATGTTGACCCCCGCCACAGTCCTCACGGGCGGGGCTGAAGGCGGCGCTGGGGGGGAGGCTGGCGCTGGCGCTAGCGGTGCAGGTGGCGCTGGGGCCACCGGCGTCACCGGTGCAGGGTTAGGGGGAGCGGGTGTTGGCGAAGACGTCACGGCCGCAATCGCTTTGGCCGGGGCCGCGGGGGCAGGCACTTCGGCGGGTGGCACAAAGGCGGGCGGCGGCGGAAAGTTGGCGGGCGGCGCTGACGGAGGCGGTTTGAGTGAGGGCGGTGGAGGAGGAGGAGGAGGAGGAGGAGGAGGAGGAGGAGGAGGTGGTGGTGGTTCAGGCCGTTTTTCTTCCAGCAGGATGGCTTGCACCACGGTCGGCAGTTTTTGCACCACCGTGCGGTGCAAGCCGGCCTGAATGGCCCAAAGCAACAGGACATGCAAAAGCACCACGCCCGCCAAGCCCCAAAGCTTGCGCTTGGACGGTGACTGAAGGTAGGTGCTGGAATTCAAGGGTGAATGGCCCGCTGGGTGCAGTTCGGTGTTCGAGAGGCTTGTATTTTGCGACAAATCTGTGGCAATTGAGTGAAGCATGGCTTAGAAGGTTTCACGGCTTGGCAAGTGCTGCTGCATCAGCCACCCGCTGCGCAAATTCGGCCCGCAGCGCCTTGAGCTTTTCGCGCGGGTCTTCTTTGGTGGTGTTTTCGTCCAACCGCATTTCGGCAATGAAACGGCTGGGCAGGGCGGCCACGGTTTCGCGGCCTTTTTTGCGG
>Ga0247843_1000247_pt1 | contig 128565 bp, 114 predicted proteins | sample LaCruzMarch2017__FD_192420 | JGI IMG/M metagenome (GOLD analysis project Ga0247843, IMG submission 192420) | Freshwater microbial communities from meromictic Lake La Cruz, Castile-La Mancha, Spain - LaCruzMarch2017_8m | ecosystem: Environmental > Aquatic > Freshwater > Lake | place: Spain...
GAACAGCCCCTCCGTTGGTCCCAAGATCCTCCTCACCGCACTATGCAGTTCAAAGACTTAGAACTTAGCAGGGGGCGACAAATTCACTGGCGAATTACAGGGCGACCGAATCACTGGCGGATAACAGAGACTCAAGTTTTTAGGGAATTCGGACGAACATTACTTACGGTGTGGACTCCGCTTTCGTTGTCTTAGGCTCTTCCTGACCGCGTCTACGGCCAGGAAGATGCGCAAAAACAGCAGCAGAAACTCTAGGTGACTCATGCTCACCTCTCCTTTCTGTTGCGCTCACTCCTCCTTGTGAAAACTTTGTGCCCGCGAGGCAGGATTGCCCTCGCGAGAATCATGCCAGCATCTAGATCCCGAAGAGCTTTTTGACTTCGTCGTCGGGCCTCAAGTGCCCCGCGCGAAAGTCCAAAACCTTCCTGCGCGTCGGGTTCGGCAAATAGCAAAGGTGCACGAGAACTCCGAAGGTGTCCGAAAGCTCAAAACTCGTGATGAAAAATCCCGCCTTTAGTTTGGCGATCAGGATGGCGTTGTTTGTGGCCGTGTGGCGGCTGTAAATTCTCTGAAATCCCTCGCCGACGGCACGACTGACGATCCTTTGCATGAGGATCGTGTACAGGCCCTTCCGGCGATGCGGCTCCAAGACTCCCGAGTTGCACATATAAAAAGTCTCGGGAGTTTCCTGAAAGCCCCAGGTCCAACCCACAAAGTCCCCACGGAAGAACAGGCCGAGGCGGATTCTAAAAGCCTGTTGAAGATGCGATCTGAGAGCCGGAATCTTTCCTTTCTCTTCTGCAGAGTAGGAATCGATCGGGCGATACATGAGTTGGGCGTCGTCAAAGAGAGCCTTGGCATATTTTTCCCAGAGCGGGCCAAACTCTTCGCCGGTCATCTCGCGAATTTCATAACCCTCGGGAAGTTCTCTTTGCTTCATGGGGACTTTTTAACATAGTCAAGGGTAGCAACCCGCTCGCGAATACGGAGAGAGACCATGATTCCTGGATTCACCCTCACAACCGACCCCCACTCGATCGACGTCGATGCTTTGCACGCCCTGTTACGGCGAAGTCACTGGGCTCGCAATCGCAGCCGCGAGACCGTCGCCAAGTCTCTTGAGCACTCGCTTTGCTATGGCATTCACCAAGGCGCTCAGCTCGTCGCCTTTGCGCGCGTGGTCACCGACCACTGCACCTTTGCCTATCTCTGCGACGTGTTTGTTGATGAGGCCTTCCGCGGCCAGGGCCTGTCGAAATGGCTGATGAGCGAAATCATACGCCACCCTGACCTCGGCTCCCTTCGCCGCTTTGTCCTGGCCACGAAGGATGCTCACTCACTCTATTCTCGTTACGGCTTCGCTCCACTGAACGAGGAAGAGAATCGCCGATTCATGAGCATCCTCAAGGAAGATGCCTGAGGGCTCCTACCCGAAGCGCCTCACGTTTGTGAGCTGGATTCAAAAACGGCAAACGAAGCGAGGGCTGTCGCCCAAATCTTGAATCTGAGAGTTGAGGAGAAGTGCCGTCTTGTCGCCAAGGTTGAGCCTCACTTCTTTGGAACCTGCGACCACGGGCACCTCAACGAAGCGAAGCATATTCGGCTCGGTTTCGCTCTTGGACAACTGAGCCGCAACCTTGAACAAGACATCACCCTGATCGTTCTTCACTCCAATAGCGCTCACACCGTCGGGTAGACTCGAATCTCTGAGGACCAGAACCAAGGTCAGTGCGGTGGCGTCTTGGTCGCACAATATTCTATCCGGCAGCTGGGCTTCGTTGAGAACTACGGGCCGATCCGAACCCGTGGATGGCTGAGTGCCGTTTCCACCGCCGCAAGCCGCAAGCACCATGGAACAAGCCAAGCCGGAAAGCCAAATGCGCATGCCGCTTTCGTAGGAGACGCGGGAGCGAGAGTCAAATGCCGAAGACGGAAGTGCTTCTAATTCGGGCTACGCTTCCCGCATTCCAAGCGGTGCGCTTGTCAGAGCGGCGCCCTTATCTAAGCAAGCCTAAGCACCCTGGTCGGCGTCTCTCCGAGTGAGTCCATAGACAACCGAGTCTTCGAACTGTCCCCACCGAAAACAGTCGTCCTTAAAGTGGCCTTCTTGCTTCATTCCGGCCTTGAGCATGACTCTTCCGGACTGAGGATTTTTGGCCATGTGCCGAGCTGTCAGTTTATTGAGATTCATTTGGCGGAATCCGAATTCGATCAAGGCTTGGAGCGCCTCCGTGCAGTAGCCCTGATTCCAATAGTCACACCCGATCCAATATCCCACCTCGCCGCGACGATGTGTTTCTGAAATTCCCTCGATCGAGATACACCCGATCAAAACCCCGATTGCCTTTAAACAAATGCCGAAGACCACGCCTTCGCCTTCGCGAAATTGATCGGGATGCGTGGCGATCCATTCTTCGGCGAGACCCTCTGGATAGGGATGCGGAACCGAAAGCGTCATCTTCGCTATTCGGATGTCCCCCGCGAGCCTCTGGATTTCCTTGCCGTCCGCGAGCGTGAGTGGCCTGAGAAGGAGTCGCGGGGTTTCCAGTGAAGGCTGAGCCAAAATCGCTGCCGCGGTCCGTGTGTCCATGTTTTCGAGTCTAGGGAGCGAATCGTCCGCTGACAATTCTTTCGCTCGCTCATAGCTAAAATAATATTGCCCCTTGTTTTTTGCAGTGATCTTCACTAGAAAAATCAAATGTCGCGCGATCCCCAGGCAGACCTCTTCCGTGCGCCGAAAGAAAAGCGCCCCGCGCTCGCGCATGGTGGGAGCGGCACACGTGGCCGGCGCAAGGTTCTCCGTCCGCTCGCCACCAACAAGCCCGTGCACCTCACACTGCGGGCGACCGCGGCAAAGGGCGAGATGAACTTTCTGCGCGCCCACAACCGCCTCGAGATCGCCGCGTTACTGAAGCGCCAAGCCGCGCGCTTCCACGTGCGTGTGGAATCGTGGGTGAATGTGGGCAATCACCTCCACTTAAAAATCCGATTCCGCACACGCCGGGGTTTCCAAAACTTCCTACGCACCTTCACCGCCGTACTCGCTCGCAAAATCACGGGTGCCTGCCGGGGCAAGCCCTTCGGCAAGTTCTGGGACGCTCTCGCCTTCACGCGCGTGCTCGCCTCGAAACGAGAAGTCGCCAATCTGGATCGTTACTTCGACGCCAACGCGGCGGAAGCGTTTGCGGGACCGGCTGCACGCGAAGAAGTGCTCGCCCGGAAGTTCCCTTGGGAGAAGCGGCGAAAGCTGACTGGATAGGCGCTCTCGCGCGATGAAGCCGTGTCCGTGATCTAGCCCGACTGCGCCCTTGCAAGCCCGGCATCCCGAGAGGATGACTTCGAAAGCGACGGCTCTCTTTTCAAGCGGTGAAGCGGAACCCCAAACGGTTTCCGGCAGACTTTATGTTTCGACTAAGCATGGAGGAGGCCAAAGACCTTCTTAGATTACAGATTGTGATCTTAGAACAAAATCAGCACCTTGAATTGCATAGCTTTCGAGCGTTCTCCGAAGCGATGTCGCTATTGATGTGAACATTGAAATCATGGCATCAACCAACGCACGATCCGTAGGTTCGCGCGCAGCCAAATTACTGGCAAAGTGTAACGAAAACGGGGCGGTAGGCTGTTCGCACTTACTTAACGGAACTGCGTCTACGCTTTTCTTAGGGGGCATATGAAAGCTAATTCGATTTTCTCAGCCACATTCTTAGTTGCCACTCTGAGCTTTAGCGGAATGGCGATTGCTGGGGCTAACGACAAACCTGTAACTTTTGATTCCAAGGACTTCCTTGTTTCGGCTCTCAATAATCAACCTGTCGACGGTGTTGGCTATCTCGCTAAGGAGCAAATTCGTCTCAATCGCGCGGTTGTGAAGGAAGGTGTTGTTGATGCCTTTGGATCACTCTCAAATTTTGCGATGGGTTTTGCCGTAGGATCAAAGTCAGCTGTTCGCCCGCAAACCAAGATCTATACCGTTTCCCTTAAGGGACAAGACCAGTGCGTGGCGATATTCATTGGTGCCCACGATCGGGATGGGAGCCCTCTCGAAGTTACCTTCGACAACCAGAAGGACGGGAAACAATTAGTTTGCAGGACCTCAGCTTCGATTGGAGTTATGGGCCTTCACCTCGCTTGTGCCAAAGAAGGGTCCCATAAGGTTACTCAGCAAGAAATCCCGGTGCCCTATCGTTTAAAGGATCCCAAGAGTTCACAGGCTATCGCACTCGCTCAATCTGAGTTTAAAGAGTGGCAATCAGAAAATTGCTCTCTGAGAGATCCAAAGTCTGCTTTGTCTGGAGAGGCCGTCGAATCCGAATCCGAGTAAGGCCTCGATACGCGCCTGGGGGGTAGCTTCTGCCCCCTGCTCTCTTGGCCGTCGGGCCCCCGACGAAAGATCGGAATATAGTCCTTATTATCAAGCACTTAGACCCCGTGCAGCCCCCTGCCGACGCCCGACCCTCGGAGATCCCTTCCAACCCCCCGAAAATCCAACCCTTTTCCTTGCCCCCCTGGGGACCCTTTGCTACACGGGAGCCTCGCCTTTTTACGGACAATCTCGTTCGCATCAGGGCTAGAGAGAACCCCCGTGGCGCAAGCCGCGGATACAGAAAGGACTTCTCAGTACAGATGGCAACCGAACTGCGCACCTACGAAACCATTTCACTCACGAAGATCGACATGCCGGACGACAAGTTCGCCGCGCTCGTCGAACGCTGCAAAGCCGCGGTCACGACCGAAGGCAAAGGCGAGTGGCTCACCACCGACGACTGGGGCAAAGCCAAGATCTCCTTCCCCATCGGCAAGGACAACCGCGCCAAGTGGACGTACTTCCGTTACAAGTCGACCGGCGCCGGCGTGGACGAAGTGCGCCGCGCTCTCTCCATCAACGAATTCGTGCTGCGTCAGATGACCACCCGCACGTCGGAAGACGGCTCTGATTACGAATCCCTCAAGGCCACGATGGCCCTCGACATCGCAGACCGTGACCGCGCCCGTGAATGGCGTGACGATCGCGGCCCCCGTCGCGACCGTGGACCCCGTCGTGAATACGGCGACCGTGGCGGCTTCGGCGGCGGCGGTGGTGGCTTCGGCGGCGGCGGTTTTGACCGCGGCCCCGGTGCTGAAGCAGGCGGCAATGACGAAGACACCGGCTCGGACGAGCAGGCCTAAGCAGTAGGTCGAGGAGCATAAAATGAAAGTTATTCTGAAAGAAAGCTACATGAACCTCGGCGAAGCCGGCGACGTCTTGGACGTTCGCCCCGGTTACGCTCGTAACTTCCTCATCCCCGAGAAGATCGCGGTGACGGCCACCAAGGCCAACATCCAATTCTTCCTGGATAAGACCAAGGAAATCGAAGCCAAGAAACTCAAGGACCGCGAAAACGCCAAGCGCATCGTGGAAGCCCTCGAGAAGGTGTCGATCACCCTGAAGAAGAAAATGTCGGAAGACGGCAAGCTCTTCGGCTCGATCACCACCAAGGAGCTCGAAGGCGAATTCGCCAAGCTCGGCACTCCGATCGACCGTCGTCAGCTCGTGCTCGGCTCCCAGATCAAGATGGCCGGCGATTACACGATCCTCGTGAAACTCGTGGGCGGTCTCCGGGCCCAAGTGCCCCTGAAGATCCTCTCGGACGCCCCCCCGAAGGTGAAGTTCGACGACGACGACCAGGAAGTCTTCGCCGCAACTGCCGCCAAGACGGAAGAATTGGCCACCGCCGGGGCCACCGAAGAAGTCGTCGAGAAGCCGGCCAAGAAGAAGAAAGAAAAAGCCGCCAAGGAAGAAAAGCCCCAGGCTTAATTCCCGCGATTTTTCGCTAGGTCCTCGGAGAGGCGGTTTCGCGAGAAACCGCCTCTTTTTTTTGCTGCGCAGAAGACCCGAGTTGCTCTAAGCCTATGTCTTCGGGGGAACACGATGCCATTTGAAATCACGGGCGGTAGCGGGGGCGGCGACGACTCCTACAAGGTAGCGAAGGCCTTCCGGCGACGCGACCAACCCGAGCTCGCGTTCCAACCCGGCGAAAAACCTCACAGCCTGCAGGTCGAGCAGGCCGTGCTCGCGGGCATCCTGCTCTCCAACGAAGTCCTTAACGAAATCGAAGCCATCCTGCGCGGCGACGACTTCTTCTTGCCCGCCCACCGAGAAATCTACGAGGGCATGCGTGCACTCGGCTTTAAAGGCACGCCGATCGACTTGACCACGCTGGCCTCGCACCTGCGCGAAACGGGCAAGCTCGATTTCGTGGGTGGCGTTTCGTACCTGGGCCAGATCTTCAACGTGCCGTCGTCGTCGCAGCACGCGATGAACTATGCGCAGACGGTGGCCGACCTTTCGTGGCGCCGCCGCATCTTGGACGTGGCCGAAGAATGCCGCGTGGCCGCGCTGCAAGCCGGCGACACTCGCGAGATCGCCACCCAAGTAGAGCGCAAAGTGTTCACGGCCACGCAGGAGCGCAAAACGACGCAGCTCACTTCGCTGGCCGACATCCTGCACTCGGTGGTGCCCGACCTGGAAAAACGCAAAGACCGCGAAGTCGAGGAAGGCTGCCAAACCGGCATCATCGACCTCGACCAGCAGATCACGTCATTGCGCCCAGGCCAGTTAGTCGTGGTCGCCGCTCGTCCCGGCATGGGGAAAACCTCGCTCGCCGCCAACATCATGGTTCACGCGGCCAAGCGCCAAAAGAAGAACGTGCTCTTCTTCTCCTTAGAGATGACCCGCGAGGAAGTCGTCGAACGCGTGATCGGTGCCGAAGCCCACATCGAGTCGTACAAGCTGCGCACCGGCAACCTGAGCGATTCGGACTTCAAGAAGATCTGGGTGATCGCCGACGAACTGCAAACTGCTTCGCTCTACATCGATGACCGTAGCGTGGTGACCCCCTTCGACGTGCTTGCACAAGCGCGCAAACTCAACGCGCAACTCAACCTCGAAACCCCCGGTGCCAAGCTCGACCTGATCGTGGTGGATTACATCCAGATCATGAAGGCCGGCGCCAACGCCGAAAACCGCGCTCTTGAAGTGGCCGCGATTACGGGCGGCCTCAAGACCATCGCCAAAGACTTGCGCGTTCCCGTGGTGGCGCTCAGTCAGTTGAACCGGGAATCCACCAAACGCCCGGACGCGCGGCCGCAACTGTCGGACCTCAAGGATTCCGGCGCCATCGAAGCCGATGCCGACGTGGTCATGTTCATTCACCGGGTGCAGGGCCCGGATACGGATTCGCGCGCGCCCCAAGAAGCCGAAATCATCGTGGCCAAGCAGCGGAGTGGTCCGACAGGAGCAGTTAAAGTGATGTGGCTGGGCGCGCTCACCACCTTCTCGAACTACACGAACGCACAGATGCCCGAGTACGCCGATCCCAATGCCGGCAGCTTCAACGGCTACGGGGCATCAGGCGACGGCGCCGAACCCATCTACTAGCCCCTACGCACCGCGTCTTTGCGTTTGAAGAGACCCTGCTAAGTTGAGCCTTAGTTCAAGCTAAGGAGTCGTCACAAGGGAGGGGAGCCCAAGTGAATCATATGAAAAAAGGTAACGAGCTGTACGAGCTTCTTTTGCGTCTCGGCGGCATGGACCGTGTCCCGCTGGAAAATGAAATTCAGCGTCTGATGGACCGCTTGAATTTGGATTCCACCAAGCTCACGATGAACGACTTGCGCCGCGTGGCCTTAGCTTACCTCGAAGAAATCAGCACCCGAGTTTGCACCAAACCCAGCAGCGCACGCCGCCTGACGGGCCGTTTGCGCTCCCGTAGAACCCGTTCCGAGGAGCTCGCCGAGGCTTAAGGCCCGGCCCAAAACCTGGATGAAGTCCCTACCTTACCTTGCCACACTCGCCCTCCTGGCTTCCTGTAGTTCGCTGAAGGGCAAAGGGCAGCACGGACACGGCACTGGGAAGCCTGGCGCTTCCACCACCTCCTCGGCTTCGCCGTCTCACATGAAAGCGGCCCCGCTCACGGGGGCCACCGAAGACGTCGCCGAAGGAGACGAAGAAGGGGACGATTCCGTCGACCTCGAGCCCGTCGACGGCACTCCCGAAGATTTGGGTGACGTCACCGCCACCGACCAAGTCAGCAGCAAGGAGGCCGAGGCCGACAAGCTCGCGCGCCAAACCTTTCCCATGGTCCAAAACGAGTTCGTGGACCAGTGGATCAAGTATTTCACCGGCCGTGGACGCAAGACCTTCGAGCGCTATCTGGCTCGCTCCACCCGTTACATCCCCCTGATGCAAACCGTCCTCAAGAAAGACGGCTTGCCGGAAGACCTCATCTATCTTTCCATGATCGAGAGCGGCTTCAATCCCAAGGCCAAATCCAAGGCAAAAGCGGTCGGCCCCTGGCAGTTCATCAAGGGCACGGGCTCGCGCTACAACCTAGCCATCAACTACTGGGTGGATGAGCGGCGCGACTTCGTGAAGTCCACGCACGCGGCCGCCACCTACCTGCAAGAGCTCCATCAGATATTCGGATCCTGGTACCTGGCCGCGGCCGCGTACAACGCCGGCGAAGGAAAAGTGCTCGCCGCGATCCGAAACGAGCGCACGCGAAACTTCTGGGAACTCGCTCGCAAGAAACCCAAGGTCAAAGAGAAAAAACAGAACTTTCGCGCGGAAACGCGCAACTACGTGCCCAAGATCATCGCCGCAGCGTTGGTCTCGAAAGAGCCGGGCAAGTACGGCTTCACCGACATCGCATACGAGGATCCCTTCGACTGGGAGTACGTGCGCGTTCCGGGCGGCGTGGACCTTCGCGCCGTGGCCGAAGCCATCTCCTACGACGAAGAAAAGCTCCATATCCTGAACGCCGAACTCTTGCGCGGCATCACTCCTCCGGGAGAGGGCTACGATCTCAAAGTCCCCCGCGCATCCAAGGACGTTCTTCTGGCTAAGCTCGACACGCTGAAATCGCGCAAGATGCGCGAGTACGCGGTCCACAGCGTTCGTCGTGGGGACACTCTCGGCGGGATCGCCCGCCGTTACGGCTCGGACTCGCAGGAAATCCTGGAGCTGAATCGCCTCAAGTCGACCCGCAGTCTGCGAGTCGGCATGGAACTCAACGTGCCCGTACGTGCCGGTCGAGGCCGGAACCTCGAAGAAGAAAACACTCCCCGAAAGAAAAAGAAAAGCTCGGATGGCGGCAGTTCAGCCGCAAGCGCCCAGGCTCCTGCCCCGAACGCCGGCGACTACGTGGTGAAAAACGGGGACACCCTGTGGGATATCGCCCAGAAGCACGGCGTTTCGGTAGGCGAGCTGAAGAAGGCCAACGGAGGCCTGCAACCCAAACGAATGCACCCCGGCGTCGTCGTAAAGATTCCGGCCAAGAAGCTCTAAGCCTATCTGTTGCCGCTGTGAAGGGCGTCCACCTGAGCGGTTCCCGTGCCGTCGGCCAGCGCCTGTAGTTCGGCGAGGCTCAAGAAGAAGATCCGATCGTGTTTCGCCCAAAGAGGCGGGATCGCAGAGCAATCGCGGTTCGGACACCGCGGATCGGACACCACCGCGCCGTCAGGATTCTTCAGGTACACCTGCGCCGGATCCCGCGCGTGCACGGCAAACACGAAATAGTTCATCACGGCGAGTCCGTAGCGAGGAGCCGCAATCGCATCGAGCTGTAGCGCTCCGCCGGCGCCGAGCACCACCGTGCGGGGAGCGGCAAGCACCTGAAAAATAATCGGCAACTGGCCGGTGCCGCTCATGGTGGCGGCGCGCGCCGTAACCGGAAAAACACTCACGCTGCGACCAGCGAGTTCGGGAGCGAGGTTCCGCAGGCTGATCGCCGGCACGGCCTGGGCTCGGGCACCCGTCGAAAATAGCGTCGTCACGAAGACAAAGGCCGCAAAGATTCTCATCACGATTCTCCTGTTTACTTCACGTACTCGATGTAGACGGCAAGGAAGCCCGTCTTCGATTCGGTGGTGATTTTCTTCGCTCTGATCTTAATCCCTAGGATCTGATCCGGGAGAGGAATCTCCGCGAGCACGTTTTCTTTTTTCGCCAGATCCGCATTGATCTTGGCGAGCTCTTTGCGAACAAAACTCTCCACCGCGCCGTTCAGAATCGGCACGCTCACGTTCGAGGTGTCGACGATGAGCGTGTCGGTATCAATCTTAGCGATGACCAGGCGGTCTTTCCCCGTCTTGGGATCGCGGGAGAAGCGGACAATCAACTCGAAGGTCAGCTGGAGCTTGTCCTTGGCGATGAGGTTCTTCCAGCCTCCGGTAGCAAAGTCGATCGAGGTACGCACGCGAGCCGATCCGTCCGGCGAACGCGCGTTCACGGAAATGCGCGGAACCTCAGAAAGACGAATCGTTTGATCCTTTCCGACGGCCACCTTGTCAAAGTAGCGGCGGTCGAAACTAAGCTGGAGAAGACGATTCACGAAAGACGGATTCACCACCAGCGCCACGTCGTAGGCATCCTTGGGCAGGGCATCGAGTAAGGGCTGGCCCACGATGTTGGGATTTCCAAGGAACTGAGGAGAAGAGGCACGTAGCGGGTCTTCGGCGAAAGCCGAGAGCTGGAGCCCCAAGCTATCGCCCGCCATACGAGCGGCAAAGGGCTGCAAGGCCCAAACGAATTTTTTCTCTAGCGGGAGGGGTCCCGGCGCACCGGGAGGATCCATTCGATTCACTTCCTTCGCTTGCACCGGCAAGGCCTGAGCGGCAGCCTCGGTGATGATTTGGGGCACACGTTCCCTAAGGAAACTCGTGAGGTAAGACTGAAGCGCGCCGACGAGCGCGGGTTTTTGCTCAAGGATGAACTTGCGAATCGGAGCCGGATTCAGCTTCATCGAACGGCCGTTGATCGAGATCACGATCTCAGGAAACACAAGGCGATCAAAACCGAGATCGATGGCGACTTTGTCGAGGTTCGTTTCGATGCCCAAGGCTTCCACCTTGACGCCCCCCGCGGGGGTGACTTCCATCAGGAACGACATCTGTATTTTGAGGGGCGTTCCCTGGCGCAAGCTGCGGGCCCAGAGGCCCTCGATGCCAAAGCTGCCTAGGTAATCGTTCGCCAGGTCCGTTCCCCGCACGGAGGCAACCTTGAGGTCGATCTCGGGGATGACGAGTTCTAAGTCCGCCACGATGCCGGATCGTCCCGTCGTAGGCGACACTCCATCGCCGCGAACGCGCAGCGCGAAGGTCTGGAAGTCGGCCACGTAGTGTACGTCCTTGATGTCGATCTGAGGAACCGGATCAGCCAACTCGAAGCCGATGAGCCATTGCTTGATCGTGTCGCGCAATTGCCCAAGCGTGGACTTGAACTTCTCCACGGGCATCGGAAGCGCATCGAGGCGAATCGGCTCCGACGCTTTGTACTGAAAAGAATCGAAGAGTCCCTCTCTGAGCGAGAGACCATTGATGAGAAGAAGCTTCTCAAGGTCGGTCTGAAAGAGCTTCTGTCCGCGCGGCGTGACGTAGATGTCGACGGCTCTCGCGATCGGACGAGGCGCAAAGGAAAACTGCGATTGCCCCCAGACCGGCCCCCCCGCGCCAAGGCTAGCAAGCACCGTGACAGAGGTGATGAGGCGTGTGGCGACTTTCACAGCTGACCATTCTATCGGCACACAACGCAATGCGTCAAGTATTTGAATTGTCTGATAATATTTAAGACGACTGTCGAGTCCTTAGACGGTCTACGCAGCGATTAAAGGCTTGGGGTAGTTCAGGGAAAAAGTCGCCTTTGCGGAACGAGACGGCCTTGAGCTCTCCCGTTTCGGAAATGCGATCCAGGTGTCCGCGCAAACGATGCAAGGGGCCCGCCACACGGTGCGAAAGCAGAATGCCGCCACCCACGATGAACAGAAAAACCACCGCCGAAGTGGCTGCGAAGATCGCGTTCATGGCGCGACGCTGTTCGGCGATGAATCGAAAGAAGGCGTGATCGGGGGGAAAGTTCAATTCCTTGCCCACGCTGATGAAGTTCCAAAAAAAGTAGAGATTCGCGATGTAGAACACCAGGATCGCCGCGATCGCGATGCTGAGCACGAAGGTGACGAATCTCAACTGGAAGTCGGGATTGATGAGGTAGGCCTTGCGGGCGTTCTTCTTGCGCGGGGCCGACGACGCTTCCATGGAAACCATGTTACACGAAGGCCCCGACTCCCAAAAGAGGAGCGGGGCCTTGGCTTAGGAACTTAAAAACGGGAGAGACTAGCGAGTCGAGACAAAACCCTCGGTACCGTCGTAGTCGGTCCAGCTGTAGCCTTCGATATCGAAGCCGTAGCCGTTGACCGAGCTGTCGCTCGTGAACTCGAGGACGATCTTGTCGCCTTCGACTTCGGGGGACACGGTCCCTGCCGGGAGGTTGCCGCTCAAGGTGTCGACTTCGTCACCGGCCTTGCTCTTGATCTTCAAGAAGTCATAGCTGCGCTCGGTTTCGAAACGGGCAAACTTGATACGCATGAACTTCGCGCCGGGATGCTCGATCGCGAAGGTCTGGGTGCTGCTGCTCGCGTAGGGGTGAGCGCTGCTCACCACCTTCGGGATCAAGGCCTTCCAAGCACTGTCGGGGATTGTGATGAATCCCGGGGGCGTGATGTCGGCCAGCAGGTTGTAGACGTTCAAGCGTCCGGCGGAGCTGAGCTTGCGGCGGAAAGCCTTGAGCTTGTCCGAGGTGCGTGCGAGACGTTCCTTGACCTGGGCGACGGTGATGCTGGGCACGTGGGACAAGAGGAGCGCCACGGCGCCGGACACGTGCGGGGTCGCCATCGAGGTGCCGCTGTAGGTGTCGTATTCCTTGCCGCCCACCACGGTCGAGTAGATGTTCTCGCCGGGGGCCATCAGGAGGACGCTGCGAGCCCCGAAATTGGAGAAGTACGCCATGCCGTCGACGTTGTTCGAAGCGGCGACCGCGATGACGTTGGGCACGTCGTAGCTGGCCGGGTAGCTCGGATTCGCGTCGTTGTCGTTGGAGTCGTTGCCGGCCGCTGCGATAAACAAGATTCCCTTGTCATTCGCACGAGAGATCGCGTCTTTCAGCGTTTGGGAGAATCCGCCGCCGCCCCAGCTGTTGGACATGATCTGCGCACCGTTATTGGTGGCGTAGTCGATCGCCTTGATCGCGTTGGCCAACGTGCCGCTACCTTGGGCCGTGAGGAACTTCGAGCCCATGATGCTCGCGTTCCAGGTGACGCCCACGACGCCCACGCCGTTGTCGCCCACGCCGCCGATCGTGCCGGCACAGTGAGTGCCGTGCGAGTGATCGTCCATCGGATCTTCTTTGTTGGTGATGGCGTTGTAGCCGTGCACGTTGGGGCTACCCGGCTTGGACCAGATGTTCGCCACGAGGTCCGGGTGCGCGTAGTTCACGCCCGTATCGATCACGGCAACGACCACGTTCTTGGAACCCTTGTTGAGGGCCCACGCACGGGTGGCACCGATGTCGGCACCGATCTTGCCGTCGCGGCCAGAGGAATCCTTCTGGCCGAGGTTCTCCATCGCCCAGAGGCTGTTGAAGGCGGGATCGTTCGGCTTAGAGGCCGGAACGTCGAGCAGACGGTAGATGAAGTTCGGCTCCGCGACTTCCACGCCGGGAAGATCGGAAAGCATGCGGATCGTGGAGGCTTGGAGGTCTCCGTGGCCGCCGAGTAGCTTGTGGTTAACCGTTTTCACGAGAACCACGTTCTCATCGCGGTTAACGATCTCTTTCACGGCGAGACCGCGTTCAGAGAGGAGCGAGTTGAGCGCTTGGGTGCTGAAGCCCGCCTTGCTCATGCGTACGACGAACTCGCCTTCCACGGCTTCCACCCGAGTGCTGGAAACGTGCGCGGCTTTGTCCTTCGTCACCATAGCGTTTGCCGCAAAGCCGGCAATTGCTAGGAGGCCCGTCATGGCCTTACCCAACTTCTTATACTGCGTCATTTAACTCATCTCCCCCAGATGAACACGATATGGACGGTCGGTTCCCAGCTCGACCGCAGTTCCGTTTTGGAACCGGAGATCAGGATACGCCCCTTCGGATTTTTTGTTTTTTTTCAGCGCCAGAAAACCGGACCGTACAGTCCTTTTAAGGAAGCAGCGCGCACGTCAAGAAACGGGGGGATTTTAGGAAAATACCGGGAGTTTGTGGAGAAAAACCCCTGATCGAAACGAAGTTTTCTCAATCTGGCCCAACAAAGAGCCCCGAAATGCCCCGACTCGCACGGAAAACGGCTTCGCCCCGACGTCAGAACTCTGACGCCGAGGCGAAGTTTTGGGACTTTTTTTTCGTAAACCGGACGGAAACGAAACAAACAAGAACTAGACGAGCGAGGCCACCGCGGCTTTCTCGTCTTCGAGTTCCTTGAGCGTGGCCGCGATCTTTTCCTTCGAGAACGGCGCGAGTTCCAGGCCCTTCACGATTTCCCACTGCGCATTGCCCTTGGAAACCACGGGGAAGCTGAAGATCATGCCGGCGGGAATGCCATAGCTGCCGTCGGACGACACCGCCACCGAGAAGAAATCGCCGGCGGGCGTGGGCGTCACGAGGTTGCGGACCGTGTCCACCACCGCATTGGCGGCAGAAGCAGCGCTCGAGAGACCGCGGGCCTTGATGATGGCCGCGCCGCGCTTGCCGACGACGTCGCAGAACGTCGTCTTGAGCCAGGCTTCGTCCGTCACCACGCTGGTCGCGGGCTTGCCGTCGATCGTGGCGGTGTAGAAATCCGGGTACATCGTGGGGGAATGGTTGCCCCAGATGGCGAGCTTCTTAACCGAGTTCACGCTCGTGCCGGCCTTTTGGGCGAGCTGCGTGTACGCGCGGTTTTGGTCGAGCATCGTCATGGCGAAGAAGTTCTTCTCCGACAGGCCTTTCGCCGCGGCCTTGGCAATCCAAGCGTTCGTGTTGCACGGGTTACCGACCACGAGGACTTTGACGTCCTTTTTGGCGTTGGCAGCCAGGGCTTGGCCTTGCTTGATGAAGATGCCGCCGTTGATCTTGAGCAGATCGGCGCGCTCCATGCCGTCTTTGCGGGGCACGGAACCGACGAGCAGCGCCCAGTCGACGTCCTTGAACGCGACGTTCGCGTCCGAGGACATCGTGACCGACTTGAGCAGCGGGAACGCGCAATCGTCGAGTTCCATTTTCACGCCGCCCAAAGCGGGCAGCGCGGCTTCGAGCTCGAGGCATGAGAGTTCGACTTCGGTGTCGGCGCCGAACATTTGACCCGAGGCGATGCGGAAGAGCAGCGCGTAGCCGATCTGGCCCGCGGCACCCGTAATGGCGACCTTGACCGTCTTTTTTGCCATCTTACTTGGCCTTCGAGTTCACGATTTCGGAGGGCTCAAAGAAGTACGAGAGTTCGCGCTTGGCGGATTCCGGAGAATCCGAGCCGTGCACGGAGTTCTCACCGACCGACAGCGCGAAGTCCTTGCGGATCGTGCCGGGGTTAGCGTTGGCGGGGTTGGTTGCGCCCATGATTTCGCGGTTCTTGGCCACGGCGTTCTCGCCCTCCAAGCAGACGAGCAACACGGGCGAGCGGGTCATGAAGGAGACGAGTTCGCCGAAGAAGGGACGCGCCTTGTGTTCGGCGTAGAAGCCTTCGGCTTTTTCCTTAGGCATGCGGACGAGCTTCGCTGCGGCGACATGCAGGCCGTTCTCTTCGAAGCGGGCGAGGATCTTGCCGATCAGATTGCGTTCAACGGCGTCGGGTTTGATGATGGAGAACGTGCGCTCGATGGCCATGAGAACCTCCTGAATAAGTGTTTGGCCGAAACCTATTCCCATACGGGCGAGGGCTCAAGCCTAGGGTCCAAGCCTAACGCCCCGCATTCACCCCTTCAGACGGATTCCAGACTTCAGGCTACGGAACGCGCGTAATTCTGAGAAATCAGTCGGTCCGCCGTCACCAGCGGAGCGTGGGTCAGCCGGGCATGCGCGACCACGATCCGATCGAAGGGATCCCGCGTCCAGGCCTCGAAGCGCGCCTGTGATGCGACCTCGCTGAAAGGCAACTCGCACATCTTTAGACCCACGCGCGAGGAGAGGTCCTTGAATATCTCCCCCGACTCCGCCCTCAGTCGCCCGATCTCATGCAGGTAGGAAAGTTCCAAGAACGAGATCGGCGAAAAAAGCAGTCGCCCTTTCTCCAGCAGCCGCAAGGCCTTTCGAGAGAGCCGGTCCACATCCCCCGCGTAAAGCCACGCGATCACATGGGTGTCGACATAGACGTTCACGGCTTCCATTCGGCGCTCCAATCGATACCCAAGAGACTCTCGGTACCCTCCGGCAAACAGTCCCGCTTGATCAAGCGCCCCAAACGCCCTTGTTTGGGAGACCGCGACTCGGACGGCTCAGGGTCGGCGGGCACGATACGTAAGCGCTTTCCTTTGCGCTCAATCTCGATCGGATGCCCGCTCTCCAGAACCTCGTCGAGGAGACGATAGATGTTCTCGCGGAGCTTGGAGGCCGTGACCTTAGTCATTCTTCTATTATCTAAAACGTACGTACATCTTTCAATAAAATACGTACGCACGAAAGGCGCCCCGCTCCGGAGTGCGCACCTCGGGAGTCATTAGGACGTGATCAGGCTCAAAGGAACGAGGGTGAGAAAGCGCATGCGCTCCCTACCCCGCCTTAGGCCAGGCCGCGTTCTTTGAGCAGCGCCATGAGCGTGGAGCCCATGTCCGCCGGAGTCGGCGCGACTTTGATGCCCGCCTCCGTCATCGCCTTCATCTTGCCGTCGGCAGTCCCCGCACCGCCGGAGATGATGGCGCCCGCATGGCCCATGCGGCGGCCCGGAGGCGCCGTACGACCCGCGATGAAGCCGACGACCGGCTTCTTGCAGTTCTTTTTGATCCACGCCGCGGCTTCTTCTTCGGCCGAACCGCCGATCTCACCGATCATGATGATCGACTTGGTCTCGGGGTCGTTGTTGAAGAGCTCAAGCGAATCAATGAAGTTCGTGCCATTGACGGGGTCGCCACCGATGCCGATGCACGTCGTTTGGCCAAGGCCGATGGACGTGGTTTGGTGCACGGCCTCATAGGTGAGCGTGCCGGAGCGCGAGACGATGCCCACGTTGCCCGGGCGGTGGATGTAACCGGGCATGATGCCGATCTTGATCTGCCCGGGCGTGATGATGCCGGGGCAGTTGGGGCCGATGAGGCGGATGGGCTTTTTGCCCTCGGCCGCGCGCTCGCGGTTACGGGCATGCATGAACTGGCGCACCTTGACCATGTCCAGTACGGGCACGCCTTCGGTAATCGCGATCACGAGCTCGATGCCCGCGTCGACGGCTTCCAGGATGGCATCGGCCGCGCCAAAAGGCGGCACGAAAACCATCGAGGCGTTGGCGCCTTCTTTTTTGACCGCTTCATAGACGGAGTTCCAGACGGGGAAGTGATCGACCGTCTGACCGCCACGACCGGGGGTGACGCCGCCGATGACTTTGCCGCCTTTGGCGCCGCACTCTAAGGCGTAGGCGCGGCAACCTTGGGAGTGGAAGAGGCCCACCTTACCGGTGATGCCTTGGGTGATGAGACGAGTGGTGGTTCCGACAAGTACTGACATCTTCTGATCCTTAGCCTTTCACGGCCTTGACGATTTTTTGTGCGCCGTCGGCCATCGAAGTGGCCGAGACGATGTTGAGTCCGGACATCAAAAGCATCTCGCGACCCTTGTCGACGTTCGTGCCCTCGAGGCGCACGACGAGCGGCACTTTGAGGCCGACTTCCTTGGTGGCCGAGATCACACCTTCGGCGATGGTGTCGCACTTCATGATGCCGCCGAAGATGTTCACAAAGATCCCCTTTACGTTGGGATCTTTGGTGATGATCTTGAAGGCTTCGCGCACCTTCTCGGCCGTGGCGCCGCCGCCGACATCGAGGAAGTTTGCAGGGGTGCCGCCGAAGTGACCGATGATGTCCATGGTGGCCATCGCAAGACCGGCGCCGTTGACCATGCAGCCGATCGTGCCGTCGAGTTTGATGAAGTTGAGGTCCCACTTGGAGGCTTCGACTTCCGAGGGATCTTCTTCGTCGAAGTCGCGCAGCTCGAGGATGTCTTTGTGACGACCGAGGGCGTTGTCGTCGAAGTTCACTTTGGCATCGAGAGCAATCAACTTGCTCTCGGCGCCTTCGCCACAGACACAAAGAGGATTGATCTCGACGATCGAGCAGTCTTTGTCCCAGAAGAACTTGTAGAGGTTCGTGCAGAACGAATCGAGTTGCTTGGTGAGGTGCGCGTCGGCTTCCGTTTGGCCGATGCCGAGGAAGGCCGCGATGCGACGCGTGTAGAAGGCCGACCAGCCGAGTGCGGGCTCGATCGGCATCGTGAGGATTTTCTCGGGCGAGTTGTGGGCGAGCTCTTCGATTTCCATGCCCCCTTCGGCCGAAGCCAGGATCGTCACGCTCTGCGTGCCACGATCGAGGATCATCGAGAGGTACATTTCTTTTTTGGGCGGGTTCGCTTCTTCGATCCAGAGGCGGCGCACTTTTTGTCCCGTGGGGCCGGTTTGGTGCGTCTTGAGCATCATGCCGAGGATGTTCGTGGCGTGCGTCTTTACGTCGTCGAGGGTCTTGGCGATCTTTACGCCCCCACCCTTGCCGCGGCCGCCCGCGTGGATCTGGGCCTTCACGACCCACATGCCGACGCCCTGAGCTTGTAGCTTCTTAGCGGCGTCCAGGGCTTCGTCCACCGTGGTGGCCTTGTAACCACGCGGCACGGCGACGTTGGCTTTGGCGAAGAGTTCTTTCCCTTGATACTCGTGAATCTTCATAGGGCCGGAAAGTAACATGGGCGCTCCGCGCTTGTCCCGAAAGCGTCTTGGCATCCCACATCAGTGACGCGGGGCGGAAGCCCCGGAGGCCCAAGCTCCGCTACAATCGTCCCATGTCCGACAAGTTCTTTACCTTGATGGTGGTCCCCGAGAAGAGCGACCGCATCCGCAAGTTCACGGTGCCCGCGATCTACCTGAAAGCGCTCGCGGGACTGGGTGCCGTGCTGTGCTTTCTCGGTATCCTTCTCGTTTTCGATTATCTGCACGTGCTCGGCGAAGTGTCCGAGAACAAGAAACTTCGTCTCGAGAACCACGTCCTCAGAACCGACATCCAGTCCGCCAAGACGAAGCTCGAGGCCCTCGACCAAAGCGTCACGCGCCTCAAGTCCTTCGCCAACAAACTGCGCGTGATCTCGAACCTCGATACTCCGGGCTCGCAGCGCATGCTGCAACAGATCCCCAACCTTCCCAATGGCCAACCCGGCGCGGGCCAGCCCGCCGGACAGGACTCCGAGGATTCGGGCCGGATCGAGGATCCGGATCGTCACTCCCAGCTTGAGAAGTTGCGAGACGCCACGGTGCTCGGGGAATTGGGTCAGAGCTTCGAGGGAGAATCCTTGCTCGACGAAGTGCACCGCGTCTCCGAGGGCGCCGCTCGGTTGCGCGAAGTGGCCGAAGACGAAGAGCGCAATCTGGCCGACCTTCAGGAGAACATTCAAGAGCGTCTGCAGCGTCTGCTCAGCACCCCTTCCATCCTTCCCGCACTGGGTTGGGTCAGTTCCGAATTCGGCTACCGATTCAATCCCTTCTCAGGGGTAAAAACCTTTCACGCAGGCATCGACGTGGCCAACCACACAGGCACCCCGGTACACGCCCCGGCCGACGGCGTGGTGACGCACGTAGGGAGCCAAGGCGGCTTCGGCCAGATCGTTCGCATTGATCACGGCTATGGCATCGTCACCAAGTACGGTCACAATTCCCGCATCCTGGCCAAGCAGGGCCAACGGGTGAAACGCGGCGACAAGATTTCGGAGATGGGATCCAGCGGCCGTTCCACGGGCCCGCACTTGCACTACCAAATTGAGGTCAACGGCCGACCCGTCAACCCCAAGCTCTTCATCTTGGAAGCCGCATTCTAGGAGTGACTTAGAAAACTACTTCGAAGGCCGAACGCGGAGCGGAAGGTCGAGCCATTCGCTTTGCTGACAGGAACGGGCGGGAAGATCGGCCGAGTAGAACGCCGCACCCGATCCACCGCGCTCGATGTAAGAACGGTCGCCATTGCGGATGGTGTACGAGATCTGAATTTCGTCGAAGTAGAACGAGCCGCGCGAGTCGACGGTGAGAGGACCCACGCCCACAGCGCGGAAACGCGCTTGGTTACCGGTTGCGTTGATGCTGACACCGCCGCGACCGTCGGCTTGCGTCCATGAGTCGTGGAAGCGAACGTCCACTCGAACCTCGCTCGTCGCGGTGATCCGCTCGTCGTCGATCTCAAAAAGAAACTGTCCGGTGCTGCTCGCGTAATATTGGCAGCCCGTGTCGCTGTAAGTGCGCCCTTGGAGTTTGAGCGAGGGTGCCGCGTGGCTCGAAAGCGAAGCGCCTAAAAAACCAATGACAAGGAGCGTAAAAACTTTCATGGGGCCCTTCATAAGGGAGACGCTTCCCTCAGGTCAAGATGGGAATGAACATTCGAGGCAATAAAATCAGGTGCTTATTGGGCGCGAACGAGAAAAAGAACGAGAGTCCGCTTCGAATAGGGGGGGAGGGAGGGGGAGGGGGAAGGACAACCCACCCGAAGCGGACCCTAGTTTGTCCGGGCATCCCCGGACGTGGCTAAACACAACGGCAACATCCGCAACAACTTCGCCCAACATCCACAACCGCGGGAACAAAGTCTTCTTTGCGAGAGCTATGCCAAAGCGGCGAGCCGTCGCCAGGGTCTCTCAGCTTCGTTCCCTTGTTCCCAAACCGAAGAAGGTTCGACAGTGTGCAGAAGCTAGACAGCGAGTGGTCTCGAGGCCGTTCGCGCGTCCCTTGCTCCGCCCACTACAAGCGATCAGAACGGGCCCACAGCACGTGGTCGGCAAGTACGAGCCACGCCATGTTTTCGAGCACGGGGATCGCACGCGGCACGATACAGGGATCGTGGCGGCCCTTTTTTGCGATGTCGAGCACGCTTGAGGTGGGCTTGAAGGCCACGCGGGCCACGATCGGCGCACCGGTCGCGATGCCCCCGCGAATGCCGCCGTAGGGCGCCGTCTCGCCGCGACCCTCGCGCGAATGGAACTCGCTGCCTTCGGTGTCGGCGGACTCGAAGCCCTCGCCGATTTCGACGCCCGCCGTTGCTCCCACTCCGAGAAAGGCCGACGCGAGGTCTGCCTTGAGTTTGTGAAAAACCGGTTGGCCAAGTCCCTGGGGGACTCCCTCTATCGTGATCTCCACTTCGCCCCCGTAGCTCTTGCCGTCCGCTTTCGCGTCGATCAATAGCTTTTCGACTTCCGGAAGCTTCCGCGCGTCCTCTCCCGATCTCACTCGAAAGGGGCCGATGGCGCGAGCCACGCCCCTGACCTCCATGGCGGGGAGCAACGGTCGCAAAAACATCTGGGCCACCGCTCCGCCAAGGACGCGACAGAGCGTTTCGCGACCCGAAGAGCGTCCACCGCCGCGCGGGTCCGAGTGACCAAACTTAGCGCGCCACACGTCGTCGGCATGTCCGGGGCGCGCGATCCCTTGGCCCACGGCGCGCAGCTGCGCCTCGATCTCGTTGTAGTCTTCGGAGCGTTGGTCCTTGTTGCGCACAAGCAGCGCGATGGGAGTGCCGAGCGTGAGTCCCTGATAAACGCCCGAGAGAAGTTCGGGCAGGTCGGCCTCGTTGCGAGCGGAGACGAGAGCGCTTGAGCCGGGGCGACGGCGATCCATCTCGCGCTGGAGGAGCGATTCGTTCCACTTCACGCCGGCCGGGCAGCCATCGACGACGACCCCGAGACCTGGGCCGTGGCTTTCGCCGAAGGTCGTGATGCTAAAGCGACGTCCGAAAGTGTTGGCGCTCATCGAGATCAACCTAACACGCGTGTCCAGAAGACGCGCTGGAGTTTGGCTTGACGATCAAACATCGAGCGTCCGGACACGTAGCGCGCCCCCGTGCGGAGCGCGTAATCGCGACCGAGAGAATTCTCGCGATAGTCGAGATCGAGGACGATTGCGGGCTCCCAAACATGCGGAGGACTCGCCTCGGATCGGGAACCCGCAGCCCACACCAAGACCCGCGGTTTCCCAACGCCGGGCCCCTGTCGCCGCTCACCCGTGCGTGCCGAGTAAAAGCTTGCGTGTGGGATGATTTTACGCAGCAACGGGAGAGTCCCCCCTCCACCCCAAACGGCAATCTCAGCGCGGAGCGACCGACTATGAAGCGGAAAGTTTCGTACGGCAAAGAGAAACCCTTCGATGTCGGTATTCTCGGCTTGCCAGGATTGCCCTTGCTCATTCCATGCAAGGGTGTTCACGGACTGGAGTTCGCCAACGGCCGGACTCTTGGGCCCGCTTGCCTCAAACGCGGCGAGCTTAAGCGGAGCCGTAACCGCCGCCGCACGCAGTCCCAGGTCGCGCAGAACGTCGAGCGCGCCGTCCCTCCACTCGGGTTCCGTCACGCGAACCGCGAAGACGGGCATCTGCCGAACGCGGAAAAACTGTTCCTGCGCGAGCGGAGTCCAGCTGTGACGGACGGGATCGCCGAGGACGGCGGCAAAAGAAGCGCTCTCGAAGGTGTCCGCCCATTCGAGGAGCGTGGGCTGGTCGGGCGCCGATCCCACACCGTCGGCCCAGAAAGCCAGGCCTTGCCGACGCAGTAAGCGGTACCAGGTCCAACGTCCGTCGTCGGACATCGGCAAAAAAGTACGGCGTCCGGGGTCGCGAGCGCGCCAAGCGTCGCCCTCGGCGAGTTCCCGAAAGGTCGTGACCGGCAGCGCGGCCTTCAGAAAACTACCGGGCGCAGCCTCCCGTTCAAGACGCGCAAGGCATTGCGAAATCGATTCGTCAGGCCAACGCTCGTGCAAGGACGCAATGTCAGACGGGGCACCGGTGCCGACCAAGAGATCGCGGTCAACGCGCGCTCCTGGGACCGACGGAATTTTCCAAGCCGCTCCCGGACGATCGCTGAGCAAAAGTTGCGCGGGCGGTACAAGAGCTAAGACCTCTTGAAAATCCTCGAAGTCCAGCAAGTCGTTGCGCACTTCGAAAGCATCAAGACCCCAAGAAAGTTTAGGGCCTAGATAAGTCCCCCAACCCCGACGACCGTGTTCGGGCAAAAGCGTGAGGACTCCGCCCAGGTCACGGAAGCCATCGATAAAAAACAAGCGCTCACTTTCGCGTGGAGCCGTGGTGCCCTCACGCAGAAAAAGCTGGCGAGTAGCTATCTCTCGAAAGCGTCTCTCGCGCACTTCGTAGCGTGCCCGGTACTCTTCCAGGGGTCCCACCCCGCGATCGAGACGCGGGCGATCGAGGAAAATGCGTCCATCGGCGTCCGTCGCACGGCGTACCCACAGCACTTCTACGCTCGGGGGAAAGGAGCCCTCGAAACCGGCCCCCAACGCGATGAAGGCACGCGTGCCCTCCACCTCCCGCAAGAGCGATCGGAGCACGTCGGATTCGAGCCGGCGGAAGGCGCGCTCGCCATCCTGACCAAGGATCTCGGCGATGCTGCGTTGCGTGCGAAGCTGGATTTCCTCGTCGAGGTCGAAGAGTTGAGCGTCGGGCCGGTAGCCGGCCAAACGCCCGAGTAGAGTCGTCTTGCCGACGCCGCGATGACCCACCAGAAGCGTGATCACGGATTCTCCGAAATCCCCGCGATGCGAGGAAAATCAGGAAAGCTCTTGGCGCAAGCTTCAGGCCTCAACAGGCGCAGGGGATGACCGGCTTGCCGAAGCACCGCCGCCGCCATCACCAGGCGATGATCTCCGGCGCAGTCAAAGTCGCGCATCCCGGTGCCAACCACATCTCTCGAGCCGTAAATTTTCATGCCGTCTTCGCGGGCTTCATAGCGAACACCACAGAGGTCAAAAAGACGAGCGACCTCTGCGATCCGGTCGCTTTCCTTGTGCCGCAAATGGGGAGCTCCGTGCAAAAGTGATTCGCCCTGAGCCAAAGCGCACAGCGCCGCGAGCACTGGAAAAAGATCCGGCGACTCATTGAGGTCGGCGTGAATGCCTCGAAGTCTGGCGCCTTCCAGCGGCGCGCGCACCTCTAAGCGCTCAGGCATGCCTTGGCCTCCGCGGTACGACCCCTTCCAGCGTTTCACTTCGGCACCCATCTGCGCAAGCAAGTCGATTCCCCGAGCATCGGGTTGTAGGGGATTCTGAAAATGCTCGGCCTTGGAATTCTCAATGATCGCCTCGCCTCCGACAGCGGCCAGCGCGGCCACGGCAAACACCGAGCTGTAGTCTGGTTCCACCTCGACACCCGGCAGACGGACGCGCTGCCAATTGAGGATCTCGACGCCGTTGGCGGAGCCGCTCAGCTTGAGGCCGGCCTTGAGCGCCACGCGACGGCTCATCTTCCAGTAGCTCTCGGAAACCGGCACGCCCTCGCTCAGCAGTACGAGCGGGAAATCGAGCTGCCAACAACTGAGCAAAAGCCCCGAAACAAACTGGCTCGAAATGCGGCGATCGGCGCGCAGCGGAGCGGGCGGACGCTTCCATCCCTCCGAACGAATACGGAGACCCCGATGCTCCAGGGTAGCCACGACCCCGAGCTGACTGAGCAAATCGACAAGAGGAGCCTGGGGGCGCTCAAAGAGACGCTCGCTGCCTTTGAGGTAAAACTCGCCCTTCTCGCGCGAAACACGGAAGGCAAGAAAACGCAGCACGGCACCGGCCTCGCCCACGTCGAATTCGCGGGAGCCCTTCTTAAGGGCCAGCAACGCCGCGCGCATCTTGAGCACATCGTCGCAGGTGGAAGTTCCCTGAAGATCGAAAGACTCATCCGCGAACGAACCCACGATCAGCCAACGATTCATCAGCGACTTGCTCGCTTCGATAGAACCTTGGAAGTGGAACGGTTTCGTCACGACTCGGGTCTCAGGAGTCCACCGGGTTGGCGGTCACTCAACCCAACCCTGCTCTTGCGCCTCTGCCACGAGTTCGTCGAGAGGGACCGTCTCGCGCACCGCACGGCCGGGGCCCCGAAGAAACACGAAACGCACGCCCTGAGCGCCGCCCTTCTTGTCGGCTCCCAGCAGGATGCGAGCGGTTTGCGCCGAGAGGGGCCGCTCCACCGGCAGAGGCGGAGGGAGCAGGTTTTCGATTTGGCGCGAGAGTTTGAGGAAGTCTTGAGGTTTGAGCAAAGCGCGCGACCAGCTCCACTCGACCGCGAAGCGCACACCCTGAGCCACGGCCAATCCGTGAGGCCAACCGTAAGCGGCCTCGAACACATGGCCAAGGGTGTGTCCCAGATTCAGGAGCTCACGCTCGCCACGCGTCTCGTAGGGGTCTTTCAAAAGAATGCGGCGCTTGGCTTCCACTGCCTTGGGCAGATGCTTCCAGAGCAGAGCCGGCGTCAGCGTTTTCAGTTTCAACCACGAAGCACCCCAGGGGCCGCCCGCAAGGAGCGCGACCTTGGTGATTTCGGCCGAAGCTTCCAACACGCGGGCCTCGGACTGCGCGAGGAGAATGTCCTTGGCCATCCACACGGCGCGGGCGGGGTGGAAAGTGCCCAGTTGATTCTTGGTACCGCCCACGTTGAGGGCTGTCTTGCCTCCGTGGGCGGAGTCCGCCGCCGCAAGCCAGGTCGTGGGAATGGCCACGAACTCAACGCCACGCTTAAGGATGCTCGCGGCGAAGCCGCTAAAATCGAGGACCGATCCACCGCCGATGCCGACGAGAGTGAGGGACTTGCGATCGATCCCCGCGCCCATCTCCACGATCTCCGCCATGATGTCGGCAAAGAACTCCAGACTCTTGAGATCCTCGCCGGCTTCCACGCCGATTTTGCGCTCGAAACCCGCAATCCAGGCCTTGAAGCCCGGCACCGCTTTTTCAAGGGCAAGATCGTAAACAACGAGAGGCACGCGGTCTTTGCCGAGGAGTTTTTTGGCCGCCGGCAGACGCGGGACAAAGCGCAGCTCGGAGCGGAAGAGGTTTGAGCCGGCCACGCGGGACTTCACTTAGCTGGCCACCGAAAGATGATATTTTTTGACGTCTTCGTTGTCGTGCAGCGCCGCCACGAACACGCCGAGATCTTTTTCTTGATCCTCAGAGAGTTGCACGGGTGTCTTGGGGCGGTAGGCCAGTCCCGAAGTCACAACTTCCCAGCCGCTCTCCTCGAGCGACTTGTGAACGGTGTCGAGATCACTGGGCGAGGCAATGAAGTGCGAGAGCGCTTCGCCGGTTTGGTCGTCTTCCGAGGCTTCGACTTCGTTGGCGCCGGCATTAATGGCGGCTTCTTCGGGGTCGAGACCCGCCTTCTTAGGCTTCGCCTTGATCGAGGCGATGCGATCGAACATCCATTGCACGGAGCCAGGCTCGCCCAGGGCGCCGCCCTTGCGCACGAACATCGCACGAAGGTCCTGCACGGTGCGGTTCTTGTTGTCGGTCAAAGCCTCGAGCAGCACGGCCACGCCGTGCGGGCCGTAGCCCTCATAAAGCATTTCATCGAGCTGGGCTTCGCCGCTCGCGCCTGAGCCGCGCTTGATGGCGCGATCCACGGTGTCTTTGGGCACCGAGTTCTTTTGGGCGTCTTTGAGCGCCGTCCGAAGTCGGGCGTTGGTGTCGGGGTTGACCCCGCCCAAACGCACCGCGACCGCGATTTCCTTCGCGATCTTGGTGAAAGCCTTACCCTTTGCTTGGCCGGCGGCTTCCCGCACAGCGTTGACCCATCCGCGTCCCATGAAAAAGGTCTTAGCAAAGGGCCTGCCGAAGGGCGAGCCCCCCTGCCCGCCTGAAGGAGCGCCTCAGAAAGACGAGACACTCCGTGACTTTGACCTGGTTGGGGAACCTGCAGTTCGATCTCGGTACGCCATGGCTCCCCCCTTCACCTCAGGCATCAAGCCGAGCAAGAGCTAGCCCCGTTCCGGGGCGCTCAAAGGCCGCTCGCGCCTCGGAACGGAGCTAACTCTTGCTCGGCTCGTCGCGAAGAGCCCGGCGCAGGATTTTACCGACGTTCGTTTTGGGCAGCTCCTTGCGGAACTCCACGTGCTTGGGCACCTTGTAGCCGGTGAGATTCGTTTTCGCGAACTCGCGCACCTGATCGACGGTGAGACTCTCATCGCGCTTCACCACGTAAACCTTGACGGCTTCGCCGGCCTTCTCGTCGGGGACACCGATGGCCGCGACTTCCAGCACGCCCGGGTGCGTCGCGAGAACCCCCTCGACTTCGTTGGGGTACACGTTGAAACCCGACACGAGAATCATGTCCTTCTTGCGATCAACGATCTTCACGAAGCCGTCGGCGTCGATCACGCCGATGTCGCCGGTCTTGAGCCAACCTTCCTTGGTGATGACCTTTTCGGTTTCGTCGGGACGCTGCCAGTAGCCTTTCATGATCTGCGGGCCGCGACCCCAGATTTCGCCCGATTCACCGAGCGCGACCTCTTTGCCATCTTCATCCGCGATCATGATTTCGGTGGACGGCACCGGCAATCCGATGGTGCCGATGCGTTCGCGACCGTCGAGCGGGTTCACGCAAAGCACGGGCGAGGATTCGGTAAGGCCGTAGCCCTCCACGAGTGGCTTGCCCGTAACTTTTTGCCAGCGTTCGGCCACCACTTTTTGCACGGCCATGCCGCCACCCACGGTGGTTTTGAGACTCTTGAAGTTGAGCTTCGCGAAGTCCGGATGATTGAGCATGGCATTGAAGAGCGTGTTCACGCCCGTCACGACCGAGAACGAGTGCTTGGACATTTCCTTGATGAAGGCCGGAATGTCCTTGGGATTCGTGATCAGGATCGAGTGCCCGCCGTGCTTCATAAAGACCATGCAGTTCACGGTGAACGAAAAGATATGGTACAGGGGAAGCGCCGTAATGATGGATTCTTCGCCGTCCTTAAGGAGCGACATGAGCACCGGCGAAACCTGTTGCATGTTGGCAACCAGGTTGCGGTGCGTGAGCATCGCGCCTTTGGAAACGCCGGTGGTGCCGCCCGTGTATTGAAGCACGGCGACTTCGTCGGAATCAAACGTCACCGGATCGAGACGCTGGGTGGCTCCGAGCCGCAAGGTTTCGTTAAAGGGAGTCGCGCCGGGAATGTTGAACGGCGGCACCATCTTTTTTACGTACTTCACGGCGGCATTCACGATGAGGCGCTTGGGAAACCCGAGCATATCCCCCAACTCGGTGACGATCACGTGCTTGATCGGCGTTCGCGGAAGGATCTCTTGCAAGTTGTGCGCGAAGTTAGCGAGGATCACCACCGCCTTCGCACCGGAATCCTTGAACTGATGTTCCATCTCGCGGGGCGTGTACAGCGGGTTCGTATTGACCACGATCAGTCCGGCACGCAGAGCGCCAAAGAGCGCCACGGGATACTGAAGAAGATTGGGCATCTGCAATGCGATGCGATCGCCCTTGCGCAGTCCGAGTACTTTTTGCAGGTACGCGGCAAAATGACGGCTCAAGCGATCCAAGTCACCGAAAGTCAGCGTCGCTCCCATGTTGGAATAGGCAGGCCGGGACGAGAAACGGAGGATCGAGCGTTCATAAACCTCGATCACCGATTTGAACTCGTTCACGTCCACTTCTGCCGGGACACCCTTGGAGTAATGCTTGATCCAATTTTTCTCCATCCGGTCATGATAACGGGCTCGGGTCTTCGCGGGGAGTGTCGAGAGTCGTCGCGTCAGAGGGTTTTTTGTCGCTCGTCAGCGGGATTCGCCAAGGGCCAAGACCAGACCGGTCTCGCGTTCCACGACGATCCACAGAAAAGCTTTGTCGATGCGCCAAACGGGACGATCCACGGGGGTCGGCTGAACGCCGTTAGTGGAGGGCGTCGGGGCCACAATCACGCGATGCCAGAGGCTCAAGGGACTCATCCAGCCAAGAGCCTTCAGTGTGGCGGTCTCGTCGGTGAGACCCGAATCCGCCTGGACCCGAGGAAACTCGACGGTCAGACCCCGAGGCTTGAGCTTGGCGCGAAGGCCCCGGAGCCACGCCTCGTCCCAGCCCGCAAGTTCCGCGGACGCAATCTTCCCGCTCCGAGGTTCATAGAGAAACAAACCGAAGGCTCCCTGTCCCCACGGCAACTCACCCCAACGCGCGACCTCGTTCTCTCCGGCCTCGATCGTGCCGCTGGCCGTCAACCAGGTGCGCCTGCGCGCCACCTTGCTTGCAGGCTGAGCCCGATCAAAACTTGCGACACTCGATGACGGCACGTCGAGAGTGCCTTCGAGCACCGTGACGGCCGCACCCCAGGGGACATCGCCGGCGGGCGCAAGGGGGGACTGAGTCCGACGAAAATCGCTCACGCGACCGCGGGTGGCAAACGACACCGCACTTGCCATGCTCCGCGATCGTTCCTTTTCGGACGCCAAGGCGGGCCAGGTCTCAGGCACCTCGCCCAACACGTCGAGGGCATCCTTGAGAAAACCCGAGGAGAACTTGGCCGTGGACGGCAGAGTGAGGCGCAGCGCCAAGCGCAATCCGCTCGCCTCTCGCTCGGCGAAACGTGCCCGACGGACGGCAAAAGTTTGAACGGATTCGGGACGAGCGTCCCAGTCGAGGGTGGTGCGCAGGGATTCTCGCATTGCTCCGGTGGCCCGAAGCGACTCCGCCACGGTGGTGGCATACACTCCCCAAGATCCAAGGGGTCCGTGAATTCCTTGTGAGCGTCGTTCTTTCCAAGCCCTAAACGCAAAACCGTTCGCTGATTCGGGGATAGCCGGGGCCGCGCGGGCCCAGGCATGGGCCAAGATCAGCGCACCGAGTAAGACGCGACGTAGGCACATCGAACCCAGTTTATCCGACTTCTCCGAGGAGCCCTACTTCGGGAAAATCCTTTCGAGCTGCTAAACTAGTTTACAGACATGAAACGCGCGCTCGGATTGCTCTACAACAAAGACGAACGAATGATGCTGCGCTCGATTCTGCAGGACAACAACTTCACGACCGTCGCGCTTCCGAGCACGGCGGACGAGGCCTGGGCAGAGATAGGCAAACCGGGACAACTCGACCTGGTGGTTTTCGACGAGCGCTTTGAGATTCTTCGCACGGCCCAACGTCGCGGAGCCGGACTGGTGTCCTCGCTCGAACTGGCCGAGTACTTCGAGGAGTTCCGGCGCTGCGAGCGCTACTCTCCCGACAGCGTGATCTGCGTGGTGATGGGCGAGGGACGCGGCCCCGAGCACAGTCTCCCCTACCTGGAACTCGGCGCGGACCTGTTGCTTTACCGTCCCCTTGGCACCAAGGACCTTCGGGAAAAAATGGAAGAGGCTACGCGCTCGCTGAACGACCCCTCTCCCACCCTCAAGCTGCATCGGGCGCTGCGACGCTTGTTCGAGGCAGGCGATTTTGCGGGAGCCCGCGAGGGCTTCGGCCGCCTCTTCGCACTCAATCCACAGGACCTCCATGCAGGATTGTTTTACGCCAAGTCAGAAATTGCACTCGGCAACATCGGGCAGGCCCTGCTGACTCTCGAGCAGCTGGACGAACTCCACCCCGGCAGCCTGATGACCAAGCAAATTCTCATCGAGCTTTACGGGGAAGCCGGCCGACCCGATCGCCAGATCGCCAAAGCCGTAGGCCTGCTTGCCCTGCAACCCGGCGCCCGCTATTTCGAAACGACGTTGGCCTTGGCCGATACTCTCCGCCAGAAAGAGGGACATGGAGCGGGCTACCACCAGCTCTTCGACGCTCTCGCACGGCTCAACCTGCCCCACGCGGCCGAATGGCGACTGAAAGCACTCATCGACTTCGGCCGCCGCATTGCCTCCGTGCAAGACGCAGAAGTTTTCCTTGGCCTGGTTGAGCAACATCCCGAAGCGCGACCCTCGCTGCGCAAGTGCCTAGAGACTCTCTTTGAGTCGATCACGCAGGCCGGCGCTCAGGGTTGGGCCCCCGCACAGCTGCAATGCCGGGCAGCCGGACACCTACTGGAGGTAGAAACGGGACATCCCGCGGCCCTGACTCTCTTTACCGAGTTGTGCATCGAAGGCGACGCGCGGGAGGCCGCTTGGAAGCGCATCGAACGAGCGCGGGCCGATAAGCGCACGTCGCCGGAACTTTATGCGGCTTGGGCCAAACTCGCCCTCATCGACGGCCATCTGAAAGACGCCTCCGATGCGATTCATGCCGGACGGCGTCTGAGACCGAACGACGAAATCTGGGACCTCCTCGCTCAGCAATGGCGAGACAAACACGAAGGCTGATGGCGCCGCCCGCTAAGGATTGCCTTTGCGCTTAAGCGTGACGCGACCCCCATCGCGCAACACCGTAATGGCTTTGATCGAAGTCGAATTGCTGTAGAGGCGAGTGGATCCTTCCACCGGGGTGACGGCCTGCCCATCGATTTCCGTGATCGTGTCCCCCACCTTCAGACCGAATTCTTGAGAGGGAAACGTGATCGCGCCCGCCGGCTTAGGCGGCGTTTGCGCGAGGATGCCGTGCGGGAGTGCGCCGACAACGCACGTCACGAAAAAGACGAGAAGCCTGCCTGCCGTGTTCATTCCCCCTGAGCTTAAAGTAAGGCCCGGGCAAAATCCAAAGCCCGGGCGCGCCGAAGGTCTTGAATTTAGGAAACCTGCTCGCTCGACGTGTCAAAGGGGCGACCGCGGCGGACGTGATCGCCGTCTCAAAATCGTCCACAATGGTTCGATGCGCCGTCTTCTGCTGCCCGCCCTTGCCCTCTCTTCGCTGATCTCCCACGCCGACATTCCCGGCGACGAGGGTCGCTGGGAGCGGGGGCATTCGATCCGCGAACCCCGCGCCAATCTCTACGAGCTGTTGCCGGAAGACTTTGCGGGTGCCCAGGCGCGAGGAGAACTGCACACGCAGCTCTATCCGGTCTCAATCACAGGATTGGTCGTCCCCTTTGAGTCCCTCGATCGGTTCTTTCGACATGCCGGGAAGGACCCCTTCCGCCGCCTCCTGGCCTTGCTCGGAGTCAGCACTCTGCCCTTCCGCGACTTCCAAGGACTCTACGAATGGATGGGCCTGTCGCCCTACTTCCCCGCGCGCGGCACACGCCACGAGTTGCCACGACCGTCGTCGATCGCGGAACCCCATCGAGTGGGTGCCGCGATGATTTCGACTCCCTTGGGTCCCGGCATGAGCTTTAGCTGTCTGGCCTGCCATGCCTCCGAGTTTTTTGGACGCACCGTCGTGGGCTTGCCTAACAAGCGCTCCCGAGCCAACACCCTCTTTGTGGTGGCCAAGCGAGTGGTCCCGCCGATCGATCCTCGTTTCTTCCGTTCAATCACGGGCGCCCTGGGCCCGGAGAGCGCCCAGTATGCGCGGACCCGCGAACGCTTGCAGGCCGTGCGCCCCCTCAAACCCCTCTCCCTCGGACTCGACACTTCGCTCGCACACGTGGGGCGCAGCCTCGCGGCCCGAGGCCCCGGGCCCTGGGCTCCGCGCGATCGCGCAAGCGAGAAGCATCCCGTGCCGCACGAACTCGACCACCTGCGCTCGGACTCGAAACCGATGCCGTGGTGGACCCTAAAGTACAAGAACCGATGGCTGTCGGACGGATCCGTGGTGAGCGGCAATCCGATTCTGACCAACCTCCTTTGGAACGAGCTCGGACGCGGCACGGACCTCGAAGAGCTTGACGAGTGGATTTCGGAAAACGGAAGCACTATCCGCGACCTCGGCGCACGGGTCTTTGCCACCGAGCCTCCCCGCTACACGGACTACTTTCCCGCCTCTCGCATCAACCTAGCGAGCGCCCAACGAGGCGAGCGGCTCTTTCAAGCGACCTGTGCAGGCTGCCACGGAAACTACGAAAAGCGTTGGAACGAACGCGACTCCGACGCGCTTTCGCCAGACGAAAAGCTCGCAACCGCGCGGGTTCGCTACCCCTCGCAAACCCGCGTGATCGACGTGGGCACGGAGGCCTCGCGACGCGACGGAATGACCCAACTCGCAAACCAGCTCAATGGACTCGAGATCAGTCGTCGCCACGGCATTGTTGTGGAGCCGCAGTCGGGATACGTTCCGCCGCCTCTTGAAGGCATCTTTGCGCGCTACCCATACCTGCACAATGCCTCCGTTCCTAACCTCTGCGCCCTGCTCACTCCTGCGCCCCATCGACCCCGAACCTTCGTGGCTGGCCCCGCGCGCTCGCTCGCCACCGACTTTGACGCCGACTGCGTGGGCTATCCCACGGGCGACGCCATCCCTGCGGATTGGCGGCTGGATCTCGCGGCCTTCGTGGACACCCGAGTGGAGGGCCGACAACCGCTCGGACACGACGAGATGCTCCTGCATGAGGATGGCCGCGAACGCTTCGAGCCCCAGGAAAAACGAGATCTCATCGAGTTCCTGAAGACTCTCTGAGGAGCCAACGACGCTTGACCGACCCCGGGTTTATGACTACGAAAAGGACCAGCCTCCGCGTGCTCGCTTAGCTCAGTTGGTTAGAGTACTTCCTTGACATGGAAGGGGTCACTGGTTCGAGTCCAGTAGCGAGTACCATTCTCCTAAAACGTCGCGGCCTTGAGGTCGTCAGTCACCAGGAAGCCCGCCATCACTTTGCTGAAGCGAATTTGCGTGGGATCGCCGGGATCGTTAGCGAAGGCGAGCGACAGGAAGAAACACTTCGAGGCGCCTCCGTCGAAGCCCAAGGTATAGGCCTGTGTCTGCGGTCGCTTGGTCACGGCGCTATAGGTGCCCGCTGCCGACACGCTCCAGGGTCGCAAAAAACGCAACTCCGTGCCCACTCCATAGGTTTCCACGCCGGGCGAGAGTTGCTGGCTGAGCACTCCGTAGAAGTTTGTGTTGCGATAAGCAAACTCGTTCCGCAAGTTGGCCGTGGGGCCCGATGGGCCAGAGGTGTTGATGGTGATTTCCGTGGAAAGACGCAGGGGTCCGTAAGCCCCAAAAGCGTTTAAGCGAATATCGCCCCAGTCGGAGGCCAGAAGGTCGAAGTCACGATTGAGAGTGACGCCGAGAAACTCTTCGTAGCTCTTCGACGTGAGTCCGTAGCGGCCCACCAAACGGGATTCCACTCCGTAGGTCATCAGGTGATGGTGACGCAGACGCTGCTCCTCCGAGAAGGTGCCGAACTGGGTGGTGGCCGTGTCGAACTTGGGGTCGAAAAGGTCGAACTGTGGGGCGTCCGCCTGCTGATTGCCGTCGAAGAACGGATGGCGCGTGCGCGCGTCCGGCGGAGAATAACTCCAACGCACCACCGGCGTGATCGAGTGTTTGATCGCGCGCAACTCGCCGAGGTCCGTCTGATAGACGCGAAAGATATCCCCGCTCAAGCGTTGATCCACCACGAGCCGTCCCCGAAACGCGGCCCGGGAGGCGGACAACGACTGAAACGCGTAGCTGTCCGCCTGGGCTTCGACGGTGGGTTCCCACTTCAACACCGACAAGGGATGAAGCGGAGCATGCACGCGCAGCTTCAGGGTGCCGCGATCTCCGGTGCGAATCCATCCCGTGTCCGGATCGATCGAAGGACCCGAGCGACGCAGCGAAAGATAGCGGAAATCCCCCGACCCCAGAATCGGACCCCAGAGCCGCGTGGCAGGCAGCGAAAACCCCGTGTCAGGCAAACTCTGAATCATGCCGCGTCCCGTGTAGAGTTCGGGATCCGAAGCGCCGTTGATCAAAGCCGCGCGGTCGGGGTTGCGCGGCAGATTGTCCTGATGCAGGCGCATCGTTCCGTAGGCAAAAAAGAATCCGTCCTGCCACGCGAGCGAAGCCTCGTTGCGCAACGTGGGCAAATGCGTGCTGGCGAAATCCTCCGGGAAGTGTTCGGTGTAAAAACGATCCGAAGCCAACTCGCCCCGAAAGCGTTGGGTTAGGCGCGAGGTGACTTGCCAGCGTTGGTCGAAAGAATAACCCCAGCGCACGGACTCGAGCCCCTTGAGATCGCGCACCTCGCGCGGACTACGAAGGAGCGAACCGATGCCGTGGAACCAACTGCGGTCGGAGTACTCGTAGCGATACTCGGTGGCCATGCGCTGCCCGCCGCGCGAGAGATAGTCGTAACGAATCGTCGCGTCCGAGGCCGGATTGATCGCCCAAAAGTAGGGCTGCCGAAACTCGCCGCCCATGTAGTTCTGATAGGCATAGCTCGGAAACAGAAATCCGGACTGCCGCTGGGTTTTGACAGGAAACACAATCACCGGAAAGTAAGCCAAGGGCGTGTCGCGGACTTGCACGAGGGCATGCTCGACCGTCGCAAAACCCTCGAACTCGACGTTCACGGTGGAACCCGTGACGCTCCAGGACTGCGGACAATCTTGGCAAAGTGAGATTTTCGCTTTGATCGCGCGATACCGGTCTTTCTCGTAGTGCTCGAGCTCCTTGCCTTCGACAATGAGCGACTTGCCCACGCGAAGCACTCCATTGCGGAAAACGCCCAAACCCGTCCTCACGTCGACGTCGGCGGTCTCGCCACGGATTTCCAGGTCCCCGCGCACGTAGCGCACGTTGCCCTTGGCCCGCACGCGGCCCTGCAATCCGTCGATCTCTACGTGATCGCCCTCCACGATCTGGCCATCGAACTTGACCTGCACATCGCCCTCGGCGGTGGTTAGCTTTTTCTCGAGATCCGAACGGTAATTCTTGGCGCGAAAATCGACCGTGCCCTCATCCGTCGCGCGAGCGGGCGCCGCCGCCAGAGCGAACACACTCAAAAGAAGCGCTCGGCGCCGCAGCGTCACTTCGTTCAGCCGTCGACGAGAAAGCCGATCATCCGGTCCACGTACGCCCGCAGCTCCTTGCGGGGAACGATGGCGTCGATCATGCCGTGCTGAAGAAGAAACTCGGAGCGCTGAAAACCCTCCGGAAGCGTCTGGCTGATGGTCTGCTCGATCACGCGCGGGCCCGCGAAACCCACGAGGGCTTCGGGTTCGGCGATGTTCACGTCGCCGAGCATGGCGAAACTCGCCGCCACGCCTCCGGTGGTAGGATCGGTCATCACCGAGAAGTACGGAATGCCGGCGGCCTTCATCTTGGAAAGCGCGACCGTGGTCTTCGCCATCTGCATCAGCGAGAGCAATCCCTCTTGCATGCGGGCGCCGCCGCTGGAGTGGAAGACGATCGCCGGGCACTTGTTCTCGTAAGCGCGGTCAAAGACGCGGCTCACCTTTTCGCCGACAACCGTGCCCATCGAGCCGCCCATGAACGCAAACTCAAAGGCCCCGACTTCCACGGAGCGACCGCAGAGCTTGGCCGAACCCGCGATAAAGGCGTCGTTGATTCCGGTCTTCTTGATCGAGGCCTTCAAGCGCTCGGCATAGGATTTGGAATCGAAGAAATCCAAAATATCGCGCGGCTTGAGGTCGGCGTCCTTCTCCTGAAAGCTGCCCGGATCGCAAAAGGTTTCCAGACGTCGAAGAGCCCCGACCCGAAAATGGTGCCCGCACTCGGTGCACACGTGGAGGTTTTCCTGAACCGAAGCCGAACGGAGGATCGCACGGCAGCTTTGACACCGAATCCAGAAGCCATCCGGAGCCTTAAAGGGGCCGGGGTCTTCGAGCCGATTGGTCCGAATGCCGGGCCGAGGTTCTAACGCCATGGGCGGGGTTATAACCGCGCGGCGACGTATTCTGCAAAGGGTATCAAATAAGCGGGGTAAGGCACCCAAAGCCAGGCCCCGTTCATGCCCAGAATTCGGGCCTTGCGAGCGGTGCTGAAGTATTGATTTACGGTGTCCTGGGACACGGCCACGGCTGTCGCAATGGACTCGACCTTAAAGGTGAGGCAACGACCGGGCTGACTCGCGGGCGCCGCGAGACCGCGGTCGTTGGCCAGGAATTGCAGATAAGCCGAGATGCGTACCCAGTCGTTCTTGTGCACCAGCGCGGCCAGCTTGCCATTGGCGTCGCGAACTCGCTCGGTCAGGGCACGAATCACGGACATCGCCACCTCGGGCGAGCGCCGAATGAGACCCTCGAAGGCTTCGCGACTCAATTCGAGCACGAGAGTTTCGGCAATGGTTTTGACGGAGGCGGCGCGACGATCTTGGAGTCCCATGATGGCCATCTCGCCGAAAAAGTCGCCGTCGCTCAGCGTGGCGAGGATTTTTTCGCCGGCCGGCGTCTGCTTGATGATGGCCACTTTGCCGGTCTGAATCAGGAACATCGTGGCGCCCGTCTCGCCCTCGCGGGCCAGGAAAGCCTCGGGAGGAAACTTCTTGCCAAATTTCTTAAAGAACTCTTCGCTAACTTTGATGCCCGACATTTTCGATCCCTATTATGCCGCTATTTGGTCTTCATCGTCCAGGAACCATCCCAATCCGATGCGGGGGGATCTTGGCGCCAGTGGGCGCAGCGTTCCACATAAAGCTTAGAGGTGGGGTCCTCTACCGATAGAGCCAAGAACAACGGCTCGGCTTCGAGGAACTTCTGCGCGTAGTACAGGGACAAAGCGGCCTCGAAGCGCTGGGCCCGCAATCGGAGGGCGGCTTGTTCTCCCTTGGCAAGAACCTCAAAAATGGTCACGGGCAGGTTCTTGCCCTTCACTTTGACGCGGTCGAGCTCGCGACAGACGTATTCGGGCCCCAGAAAGCGCCGCGTGAACTCGCTGACAATGAGCCTCACCTTGTATTCCTTGGTGATGCTCTCCAATCGCGAACCCAAGTTCACGGCATCGCCCATCACGGTGTAGGCAAAAATGCGCGTGGAACCCATGTTGCCCACGCTCATCTCGCCCGTGTTGATCCCGACGCCGATGTCCACGTCAGGGAGGCCCTTGGCCTTCCACGCGGGCTTCAGGTCACGATCGAGCTTGTCGAGCATCCCCAGTGCGGCGTCCACCGCTTTGCACGCGTGGCCCTCGTAACCCACTGGCGCGCCGAAGATCGCCATGATCATGTCGCCGACGTACTTGTCGATGGTGCCGCGATTCTCGATCACGATCTCGGTCATCGGACTCAGATACTCGTTCATGAAGGTGGCGAGTTCGGCGGCGCCCATGCGCTCGGAGATCGTGGTGAATCCGCGCACGTCGCTGAACATCACTGAGAGCTGCTTCTTTTGTCCGCCCAAGTTCAACGTCTTGGGATCTTCCATGATCGAGTTCACGATGTCGGGCGAGACGTACTTCTCGAAGGCTCCTTTGACGAAAGCCCGGTCCTTTTCCTCGGTAAAATACTTGTAGGCGAAGACTCCCAGGAACACCGCGAAAAGCCCGAGCGTCACAGTCATGCCGTCCATCGCAAGGGCCATGCGAGCAAAGAGTTGCTCGTCCACCACGAGGTACGCCACGAGCAGGCCCAGGAAGGTCACGGCCCCCTGAAGCGCGCGCACCTGCGAGAGGACAAGACCCAGGGCCAAGCCAAGCACCCACAGCACCGTGAGCGAAGCCGCCAGCGGCGCAAAGCGCACCGCCACGGGCACCTTCGCATTCTTGGCCGCTTCCAGGATTCGAGCCGCGGTCGTGGCGTGCAAGAAAACCCCAGCCGCGTCGCCCTGTACCGGATTGGGTCTTAGGTCGTAAACCCCTTGAGCCGTGGGCCCGATGAAGACGACTTTTCCCTTGAGCGGCTTGTGCGGATCCGGATTCACGCGACCCTCGAAGGACTTGTCTTTGAGATCGCCCTCCATTGTACCGATGGAAAACTCGGGGATAGACGGAATTTCCTGGTTCTGCGTGCCATAGAAATTCGTGGGCAAGGTCCCATCGGGCAGTGTCGGAATACGGAAGGGTTCGTCGTACGGACGATCGATCGTCACGGCCTTTACGGCCACCTTGCCGCTCGCTTGCCCGAGTTCCACAGCCAATCCCGGACTGTCCCAGTGAGCCGCCACCGCCTTGAGCGAAAGCGACGGGAAAAAAGTGGCTTTCTTGAACCAGGCCGCCTCGAGGAAGTCGCGGTGACCCTCGGGCACGAACTTCGACTCGAATCCGGTCACGAGCAGCTGGCGGCGAAAGAGACCGTCGTCATCGGCGAGGTTGTTGAAGAAGCCCTGATGCTTGGCCCACGCTCCGATCTCGGCGCGGTTCACCACCGGACAGCGAAATACCTCCACGGAGGTCGTCGACGGATCGTACTCGAGCGGCGGAGCGCCCTCGACCACCATCGCCTGCGAATTGAGTTGGGCTAGGTTGTCGACGAAGTTCTCGACATGGAGGATGCCGTTTTCTCGCGCGTAGGCCGGGTTCTTAAGCGAACGCGTCTCGGGGATTCCTTGAGCCGGATCCGCCTCCACCGGGTAACCCTTGTCGCGGGCGTCTTTGACATGTGCGGCATTCAACGGATCGTAGAGAGGACACTCGTAGCGGTCGCGCTGCCAGATGTAACCCAGCACGGTTTTCGGATGATCTTTGATGGCCTGTCCAAAGACTTGGATGCCGTAGGCAGGAAGCAGCTTGATGATGAGTTCGCGTTGTTCCTGCGAGAGCTTGGCTTCTTTCTCCAGTGAGGTCGGACGGCCCTCGAGCTTGTCGTCCTGAAAGGCCTCGATCAGGCGCGCCTCCTGAAACTCAGGCTCCGAGAAAACGGCGTCGAAGGCCACCACTTCGGCGCCCAAGCGAAAGAGACGATCGAGCACCTGACGATAGACCGAGCGCGCCCACGGCCAGCGCCCGTACATTTCCAAGCTCGCGTCGTCGATCTTCGCCACGAACACGTCATTCGTGCGCTCCGTCGGGCGCAGGCGGAACTTGAAATCGTACCAGGCGTCCTCCAGCGGGTTCAGGATCCGCTCCACGGAACGCCCCGTCCCGCCTACGTGGCGATTGCGATGCCGGACAACGAGCCCCACCGAAAGGACGCCAAGGACTCCGACCGTGATCAGCAGGGGATTGCGGATGGCGGCGATTTTCATGTCTCGTCCTCTTGCTTGTGAAACGCTTGATAGCAGTCGCGCGCGGGACGACCCGTGAGTTTCGCCGCGATCTTGGAGGCGTCTTTCGCACTCGAACGGCGGATCTTGGCGAGATCCTCGAGGCCAATCCCCGTGCCGCCTGCATCGACGGTGCCGCGACCCTCGAGAAGGCACGTGATTTCGCCAAAGCCCTGGTCGCTTGCGAGTCGACGCTTTAAGAAACGACTCATTTCGGCAACAGAACCCGTGAGCAGTTCTTCATGCTCCTTCGTCATCTCTCGCGCAATGTAGACCTGCGCCTCTCCCCAACCGTTTTCCTCGAGGTGCTGAAACGTTGTCTCCACCTGGTGGCGGGTGTCGAAAAAGGCGAAGGTGCGCACCACGCGCGCGGGAGAGAAGAAATCCGCGAGATCCTTGGTCGACGCGGACTTTGCCTTGGGCGCAAAGCCTCCAAACGCGAAGGGCACGCCAAAGCCCCCGGACCACTGCCAAGCAGCCACAAAGGCGCAAGGGCCCGGTACGGCTTCGGTCCGGACGCTCTGCTCGTGGCAAAATTTCAGTAACGCGGCGCCCGGATCGTTCACGAGCGGGGTGCCGGCGTCGCTCACGAGTGCCCATTTCTGGGGGCCTTCAATGCCTTCGCAGTGCCGAAACCAATCGGTCTCGAACTCTCGGTCACCGGGCAGACTGACAAGGCGCGCCCGGATCTCGCCTAAGCCAGAACGCTGAGCCAGCTCGTGGAATTTGCGGGTGTCCTCGCAAAAAAGCAGCTCGGCTTGGCGCAGCGTATCGGCCGCACGTGGCGAGAGGTCCCGAGGATTGCCAAGCGGGAGTGCCACGAGGCTGACGAGTGAGGGAAGATGGCGCGTCACCCGCCCATTCTGACAGCTCGCCGCCGAGATGCGAGAGATGGCAAGTTTTTGGCGCCGATAAGCGCCCCGGTCCAGGCAGAATAGGTCTCTCAGGGGGAATCCGAATGAAAGCCCAGTTCATCGTCCAGGACGGCGTCACCGTAGTCGAACTTCAAGGCTACATGGACTTCGAAACCGCACACTCCATCAGCCGCTCCATCGACGAGATCTACCGCAAGGACAAACAAGCCAAGGTGGTCATCAACCTCCGCGGCCTCGAGTTCGTCGGAAGCTCAGGCATCTCGTCCTTCGTCAAAAACATGCGCATCTTCAATACCCTCCGCGTGAAACCGGCCTACTGCGGGGTCAAGAGCGAGTTCCTGCGTCTTTTCCGCGCGTTCGAAGACAAGGATCCTTTCGAGGTGGTCGAAACCCTGGCCGAGGCCCGCACGGCGTCCCAAGCTCGCTACGACGAGTGGCAAACGAGGACCCTTCGTTCCCGTCGCACTCACTGATTTTCCCGAAGTTCTCTATTCGAAATACGGGAGCAGCAGGGAGCCAGCGCCAACGAGGAGCGCCAGCAGAGTCAGCACCACTCCCAGGGCGCGCGGTACGCTCACCCCAGCCGTGCGACGTAGCCCGATGAAGTGGGCAATGCGACCTGCGATCAACATCGCACCGAGTCCGTGCAAACGCACGGGCGATGCGCCGCTCAACTCAAGCACCAAGATCATGAGCAGCACGAGCGGCACGTACTCGATAAAGTTGCCGTGAATACGCACCGCCTTGAGCACCTGCGGGTTGGCTCCGTCGCCCATGCCCACCCGATACTTGTAGCGATGGACGATCACGTAGATCGAGAGGGCCACGTACATGAAGCCTAAGAGGCCAAGGTAGAGCGAAGTCACTTGGGGAAGCATGGGTGGAGCCTAGCACCCGCCTCGGAGACCTTCAGCCAAAGACAGAAGGCACGTTGAAAAGCCCGTCGGGGTCGCGCTCGCGTCGAAGCTTCTGAAAATCGGACCAGCGTGGATAGAGAGATCCGAAGTCATCGGGCCTCAGGCCATGGAGCTTGCCCCAATGCGGACGGCCCCCAAAATCAAGGCAGAGTTGGCGAAAAGCAGTGAAGTAGCCCTCATGGGGGAGCAAGTGGTACATGTGAGCGGCCACGAACATCGTGTCACGCTGGTACGATGGGCTCAGCCAGAAGCTATCGGCCTTCGCGGTGCGTACTTCTATGGGAAAGGTTGCGGGGAACGCCTGTTTCTCGAACAATTTCTGCAGGCGCGAGAAAAACTCCGCCGCGGCCTCCAGAGGCAGGCCCCATTCGGACTCCTGAAACTTCGACAGACGGCTTGTCGCGAAGGCGCGCGCACTCCAATCCACCTTCTCTTTGGCCGCAGCCCCCCGAGCCAACGCGATGAGGAGTCGGTTGATCGCCGGAGCCCCGGCTAGGCCCATCCAAGAAACGCGATGGAAGGCCTCAAACGCGAGGTTCTCCACCAAGACGTCCCCGAACCAATCCTTCAGTCGACTCACGTTCGGAGGATCCGCGGTTTCGTCGATGATTTTGGATAAAGCCTGGTTCGTATACGGGAACCAAAAGAACTCGAAGTGTCGGTGCTCACGGTTTCGCCGCACGATCCCCCCAAGCGCGTCGTCGAGACTCTCGACGAACTGCTTTACCCGCAAACGATAAGCGGGCACCGTGCGCAAGCGGATACGCGTGAGAAGTCCGAGCGCACCGAGCGATACCCCCGCCGCGTGGAACAAATCGGGTGCGCTTTGCTCGTCAATCGTTGCGAGATTTCCCTGGGCATCGAGAAGTTCGAAGCCCGTGGCCTGCGTGGAAACACTCCCGAAACCAAGGCCCGTCCCGTGAGTACCGGTCGAAACCGCACCCGCCAGGCTTTGTGCGTTGATGTCGCCGAGATTCTCCTGGGCCCTGCCTTGGCGCAGCAAAGCTTCGCCAAGTTTGCGCAAGCCGATGCCTGCACCGGCCCAGACGCTGCCGTCTTCAGCCACCGACTCCAGCGAATCGAGAGCCCCCAAATCCAAAAGCGTATCCGGAGTTTCGATCACCGGCGTGAACGAGTGGCGCGCGCCCATGGCCCGAATGCGCGCGCCGCCGCGGGCATGTCCACGAACGAGCTGCCTCAGTTCGTCCACCGACGCCGGAGCGAGCAACGCTTGGGGACGGAAACGGACCGAGCCGGACCAGTTGCGAATTTCCTTGTTCACGCATTTCCTCTAAAAAAAAGTCCACCCGAGTCCCCGATACGTGGGCACGCGAGCCACGATCCGGCCATTTTCAGCCAACAGATACTCCGCAAAACGCTCGGCGAGTTCTCCGGCCTTTGTCGGACGAAACAACATCGGAGAGCCGAGCGGGATCGCATCCGCCTGAAGCGACTGAACGGGGGTCTGAACTTCGCCCGCGCCTTCGGTGGGACTGAAGCGCGCATCCGGCGCGAAGACAGGCTTGGGGGAACGATCGCGTCCCGTCTCGCCGGAAGCGATGTACCCCCCACCCGCGCACGTGATCCAGCCGGCTTGGGGGCGTCGTACGGCCTCAAGAGCAAAAAACAACGCCGGCTCGAGCGCGAGATTGGAATACCCATCAAAAAGATGCGGCGCCACCAGGCCTGAACCAAGCGTGACTTCGGTCAAGCTAGGCTCGCGGACGGCATGCGAGAGACTGCCCGTCCCGGCGCCATTGACGACTTCCAGGGTAAATCCGCGACTGCGGAGCATCGCCACGATCTCCGCACGACGTTCGGCCGCGTAACGAGCACCTCGACGACGCACGATTCCAGCAGCGCGGTTGAGGAGCAGGGACTTGAAGGGGCTGCGATCGGGCAAGCCCGCCACTTGAGCCTCGTAAGCCATGAGTCCCTGAAAACGCAGACGCGGATGGCGATCCCGCAGCCTCTCCGCAAAATCCACCACCATGGCCACCGTACGCAAAGGACTGCGGCGAACCCCCAGCACGGCGCCACCCAAACGCTGCGAGAGATCGGGCTCAAGGAGGACCGGGAACGGGGAACTGCCTGCGGGCAGGCAGGCCTCAAGCGCTGCCAATCCTTCGCTCGAATCCACCACGAGCGAAACGCGACGTCCGGCGGCATGCAGCGCGGTCAGTCCGCTCAAAGCTCTCGGTTGCAGCGTCGGATAGGCCACCAGCAAATCGTCGAAACCTTCGGCGCTCAGCTTCGCGGCTTCCTCGGCACTAAAGCACATGAGACCCCGGTAGATCGGATCGGACCTGAGGACACGGTCGAGCAGCGCAGGCACGCGGAGCGATTTCGAAGCCACGCGAATCGTGAGCTCAGGGCGAGCCGTGCGCACCAAGGCGGCCAAGCTTCGAGCATTCGCGTCGAAGGCCGCCAGATCCACGACTGCGGCGGGCAATCGTTCTGCATTGAGGAGGGTCTCGAGCACTCGCACGGCGCCATCTTAACCGAATCTTAATCCCGTGGCCCGCTGCGATGAGCGACACTAAGGGAATGAGAAAGCTCCTGGGCTGCCTTGTTCTTTTGACTGGGACGGCCTGGGCCGCCACCCCGATCGGCAAAATCCTTCTCATCGTGGCCCCTCCCGGGAGCGAGGCCCAGCTCCAAAGCCCCTCCGGTCAAACCCGCAGCACGGCTCGCAGCGGCGTTCTGGAACTCGCTGCCGGATCCCCGATTTATCGAGGAGATGTGCTCATCACGCGCGGCAACGCGCGCGTCAAAATCGCGTTCCTGGAAGGCCATGGAAACCTGCCAAACGCCCTCGTACTGGGTGCCAACGCGTCGCTCACCCTCGACAGTTCCGCAAGCGCCGACGAAGTCCGTCGGGGACGCCGGGGCACCACGCTCACCTTGAATCAGGGCGAAGTCCGCTCGGACGTGCGCGCGCGATACACTGGCGAAGGCAGCGAAGTCTACGAGATCCGCACCACCAATGCCGTGGCCGGCGTGCGCGGCACTCAGTTCACCGTGGAGTACGACGCCTCGCAGGCACTCACGCGCGTGGCCGTGCACGAGGGCAAGGTAAATCTTTCGTCACGCCTGATCGTCAGCCAGGCTCTCGTGCCTGCTGGATCCATTGCCTCGATCAAGGGAAGTCTCGCGGTGACTGCTCCGATGACGGTGCCCGTTGATCAAAAACACTTGCTCACTCCGGTGCCGGAACTTGGACCTAACCTCAGCATGAACGAAGTCTCCGCGTCGAACGATCAAGTCGCAGCTCGTTTGCCCCCCGACGGTCCCGTGTTGGAAAAAGCGACCGAGCTTGCCCTGCCGCAAGCGTTACCGAGGGCGGAACCCGCGTCGCAAGGGCGCATCTACGGAAGTCACTTCGATTCCGGCTCCGAGTTCAAAAAAAAGCCCTTTGACGGACGGTCGGCCGCTCTCCCCGAAATGACGGGACTGGCCATCGATCGCTCCCATCCGGCGAGCGACGTCGCACCCGTGCCTAAGTTGCGGACCGTCTCCGGCGTGCCTTCGATCGACGACTAAACGCTCTACGGAGCGGAACCCGGAGCCTTCACCTCGATCAGCTTTTCCTGGAAGAAGGTCTCCGCCGGAAACTTACGAGACCAAGCGGAGAAAGGATTGCCCGACGTGCCGGTCGAATTGGCCCAACGGAAGTTCGTCTTGCCTTGACCCGTTGGGGTGGCACAAAAACGCATCACGGCGCCATGTTTTGCGGGAAACTCGAGCGGGCGCTCCGGCGACCACGAGAAGTCCATGCGTCCGGGACTGTCGAGGCCCCCCGGCACCGCCGGCGCTACACCCAACAGTCCGTCGCGCAAGAAACTACCCAAGGGTTCCGGCGCCAAAGCGGCGGGATGCTGCCACGAAATGCGGTGGAATGAACCCCACGTCCACTGCGAGGTGAGGGGCCCACGCGCTTCCGCGAGCGCGGACAAATGGGCACGAAACGCATCCACCAAAACATCCGTCAAAAGACGTCCAGAAAGCTTCTCCCACTCCAACCGAGCCTTAGGGTCCGCGAAGAGCGAGCGCAGCACTTGATTGGAAGCGTTCGAGCGATGCCACGAGAGAAAGGCTCCCGAGACGTCTTCGTCTCCCTTACGCAACCCCGTGGGCCAAAGTTCGGCCTTCGTGCGTACGTACCAACCGGCCACGAGCGTGGGCACCCAATCGTCCCTCTCAAGTGCGCCGTTCCAGCCGTCCAAAGCGGAAAGAATGCGCTGACACGAAAGAATGAGCTCGGACCCCATCTCGGCACAAAGCCGATTGGCACTGACGAGCTTGCGTGCTTCGCGCAAAAAAGACTCGAGCGAAGGAGAGCGAAAATCCGTTTGTGGGGCCTCGGGTTTGAGGATGATCTGCTTGGCGCCCTCCAAAATCGCCTGGGCTCGTGCGCTGTCGATCCATTCGGAAGCTGTCCGGCGGCTCAGGTCGCCGGGCCAGATGCTCTGATTGCCGGACACAAAAAGATACGCGTCCCCACCGTCCTTGCGTTCGAGCCACGGACGTTCGGCGGGTTGGGAATATCGCCGTTGCCGTGCCTCCGACTCGGTGATCGGTCGCCGATGTCCGGACCGGTCTCGGTCGAAGATCAAACCCGTCACCGAGTGTCCCGCCACCGAAGGGGAATTGCCCTCGCGCTCGACCCACAAAAAGTTTACCGCAGGATAGGTCCAACGACTCGCGAGATCCTCGCGCAGACTCGCCGCCCCTTGGATATTGCGACGGAGGAAGAAGTCGAGAGTCGAAGGGCTGCGCCGGAAGCCGAGCCAATCCAGGGCCAGCGGAGCCCGCTCCCCCGCGGCCAGAAAGGTGTCGACGCGCGGACCAAACTCGGTCCATTCATCATTCAGTTTTTCTTCGCTCAACTCACCCGTCCTGGGGTCGCGAAAGCGGAAAGTTTCCTCCACGATGCGGGCCTTCCTTAAAGTCTTCGCATCGATCGCCACCAAGTCCTGTACGTCGGCAAAAGCCGCCATCGTGATGCCCCAGGCAAGACTGCTGTCGCCCCGATTCACGTTTCCGATCACCATGACGGGCAACCCGGGAAGCATGAAGCCCGAGGCTTCCACCGCGTCGACCTCAAGACGATAATGAACGGGGTAGAGCGGCGAAGGCCACGAGAAGCCCAGGTGCGTGTCGTTGCAAATCGTGGCCTGCAGTCCCACTCGGGAATCACCCACCAGCCAGGCATTCGAGGCACCCATGTCTGTGCCGTTCCACTTCAAGTCCCGCCATTCAGGCTCGAGTTCGGCCACGCTCTCAAAGGGCTGAGGACGCGGCATCAAGCTCGCGGTCTTGTCGGCAGCCGGAAAAAAGGCGGCAGGCACGTCGACGCGGCCCCGACCCAAGGGCTGCTTCTGCACGGACGGGCGCGCCGTCTCCTGCGAGTAGAGCGCACCCTGAGCCTCCAAGCCCGTGGGGAAGAGAAAGCGGGCAAAACTCGCGCCCAAGCCCTTCTCGGCAATCAAGCTGCGCGCCTCCTCTTGGAAGTCGTAGGAAAACTCCCAGCTGTGAAAGCGGGAAAGCGCCAGCACGTGCCAGGGTTCCCACTCGGGGAATCCTTGGCGGGTGAGGTTAAAAAGCCGATACTCGATCGGCTCCGGAGTGCGGGGAGAACCGAGGAAAGCCTTGCGCCCCGCCACGTACTGCTCGGCGGCCCGTCGCACGTCGGAGTCCGCGGGAAGCCGATCCCACTCGTCGCGCGAAACGCGCGCGCTGAAGCGCATGTAGCGATCACGTTTGAACTGCGAGCGGCCGACCAGCTCGCCGAGTTTGCCGAGCGCGATGGATCGAAAGAACTCCGTCTGAAACTCGCGATCGACGGCCTGCACGTAGCCAAAGGCAAACCAAAGATCCTCCGGCTTTGCCGCCTCCACGCGCCACGCCCCCATCTCGTCGCGTTGGGCGCGAAAGGCGCGCTCGCCCGCCTGCACGTTCAGCTCGGCCACGTCTTTGCCCCAGGAGCGACGGAGCAGATAGCCTGCCAAAGAGAGCAACGTAAAAAGAGCGATGAGGACCACGAGCGAGCGGACGAGCCATTTCATGGAGAAGAGTCACTCCCTTCGGTAAGCCGAGGATCAGGAACATAGTTCATGCGGATGCTGTTCTTGTCCAAATAAAGCGTAAACCCAAGCTTCAGGCGAATAAGCCCGTCTTCTTCCTTTAACGCGAGCGGAGGGTTCCGCAAGCGCAAGACCTGCTTGAGGGCAACACGTGCCGCTTCGTCCAGGTCAGAGCGCCCTGAGGATGTTTCGATGAACACCTCGCGGATCGTGCCCTGATCGTCCATCGTGAAGCGCGCAAGCGTTTGATAGGTGCCGGCGGCGATCCCCTTGGGAGCGCGATCGATGATCCGCTGCACGAGGGGTTCCCAGCGCGGACGCACCTCTTGCGTGAGACGATTGAAAAAACCGGCATAGACGTATTCGTCGGTGTTGAGCAGCGTGCGAGCGCCAATGGCCACGCGAGAATCCAAGGGCTCATTGGCGCCATAACGTAGGTCCTTGCGTCCGCTGCGTGTGGCGGGAGCGTCGGTTCCGCCCAGCCCCTGAGCGCCCTCCGCACGGCGCGGGGCGAGAGACTCCCTCTCGGGTGCGGGGAGCAACTTGGGCGAAAGCCCCGCAGAAAGACCCAGCTTCGCGGCGACTTCCGACGGTGACTGCGTTCTGAGTGGAGGCTTCGGCTCACGGGGCGGGAGTGCCGAAGCCAGGCTGGAGGACCCGGGAGCGCCCACGCGACTCGAACCCGCCACCGAGCCCGACTGTGCAGCAACAGTTTCCTTATCCACGCGCTGAGTGCGTTCGCCTCGATAAGCGGCGCGATCCAGGGGGTTCTTGATCTCTTTCCCGCTTTCACTTTCAACGACTCGGCGCAGATCCGGTCCCATATCGGCGGGATTCAAGACGCGAGTTTCCAGAGCACGCGGGGCGGTGAAGCGGGAGGCCCTCTCGTCACCTCCCAAGGGCCACTTCGAGGCCTCTCGAAAACCCAACCACAGCAGCAAATGTACGAGTAGCGAGAGGCCCACCACGATCGCAGGATCGAGCCAGCGACGAAGACGAGCTCGAGCGCGACGCCGTCGAACAATCTCGCGAGCGCGCTCATGATACTCAGGACTATTGATCACGCCGGGGCCCTCACAGCCCAGGTATCTTGTGCTCGTAGCGGACGCTCGTCAAAAACAATCCCTCGCCCGCAACGCAGGGACCCGCCTCTTGGCGCACCCCGCCTGATCGAAGGAGTTTCTCCACGGATTCAACGGGGCGCTTGCCTTGGGCCACCTCCAACGCAGTGCCCACCATGGTGCGAACCTGCTGCTTCAAAAAGCCGGTTCCCGTAAAGCGCACGCGCACGAGCATTCCCGCGCTCGCATCGGGTTCACACACCACCTCCGCCCGGAGGATGCTACGAACGGTGGTGCGCGCGGTGCCGTGAGCCGACGCAAAGGGAGCGAAGTCGTGCTCACCCTGAAAAAGCTGCACCGCTCGCTCGAAGTTAGGGAAGTCGAACACCCCCGCCGCGGGGTCTAGCGGGAGCCAGAGCACGCGTCCCCTGAGAAGCGTGGGCTTCGCGCGTCGCAGATACAGACGATATTCGTAGGTCTTGGACACGACGTCCTCGAGAGCGTGGGCGTCGTCGGGCATGAGAGCGGCCTGCGTGATCACAAACTCTGGGGGTAAAATCGCGTTCAAGCTTTGCCGCAATCGCCCGAGCTCTTCCCCCGTGCTCAACGGAAGGTCCACGTGGCAATAGTATTCTTCTGCGTGGACTCCAGCATCCGTGCGCCCGCACCCGTGCACCACGAAGCGTTCTTCACGCCGTCGCAGCGCCACCGAGAGGGCGGTTTCGAGCGTGGCCTGCAGCGAAGGCTTATGCCGAGACTCGGCTTCGGCCGCCTGCATCTGCCAACCGCAAAAAGGCGCGCCGTCGAACTCGACGCGAAAAAAGACCCGACTCACAAATAGCGTTCGAGGATCTGCACGGCGTTGGTAGCCGCGCCCTTGCGGATCTGATCGCCCGAGAGAAAGAAGTGCACTGTGCGCGGAAGCATGGGATCCAGGCGCAGGCGACCCACGAGCACCGCATCCTGATCGGAGGATTCGAGGGGCATCGGAAAGTGATTGGCGCTCCAGTTGTCGACCACCTTCACGCCTTCGGCTTTGGCGAAGAGCGCACGCAAATCGGCGAGCGTCACGGCTTCCGCCAAATCCACGGTCACAGCTTCGCAGTGCGCACGCAGCACGGGCACGCGAATGCAGGTGGCACTCACCGCGAGGTCCGCGAGCCTCAGGATCTTGCGCGTCTCGAGCGCGACCTTCCACTCTTCGCCGTTGTAACCGGCGCCCTCGACACCCTCGGGGCGCACGGAAGCATTGTGCGAAAGCACGTTGCCCGCGAGCGGGAACGGGAAAACTTCAGGCTTCGGCAGCGGCTCGCCGCGGCCCAGAGCCTTCAGCTGGCCTTCGAGTTCTTCCAGGCCTTTGATGCCCGCGCCGCTGGCGGCTTGGTACGTAGACGTGATCACGCGTTGGATGCCGAGTTTCTCGAGCGCCTTGAGCGCCACCACCAGTAAAATCGTCGTGCAGTTCGGGTTGGCTACCACCGGCGGGCGTGACGTGAGTACGTCGCCGTTCACTTCGGGCACCACGAGCGGCGTGGCGGGATCCATGCGAAAAGCGGACGAGTTATCCACGAAGACCTGGCCGGGTTTCAGCCGGGCTTTGACGTCGCAGGCGACTTCGTCGCTCGAGGCGCCCAGCACCATCGAGCAGCGCGCCAGTTCCTCCCACGCACTGTTTAACTCGAATACTTGATCTTCCGGTCGCGCGCGCGAGGCGAAGCGCACGATCTCATAGGTGCCCGGCTTCCAGCGTTGGCGCAACACGCGCTCCATCTCTTGGCCGACGAGACCCGTGGAACCGACGATCGCGATGCGATGGACACCCATGAACTAGCTCCTTCCGGTACCCGGCATCCAGCGGAAGTGGCGGCGCAGGAAACGCGAGGTCTCGGCCACGAAGCCGAAGCCCACGTAGGAAACAAAAAGCGGGAACAGAAACTTCTCGGGAGTGGTCGTGAACAGCACGCACGCGCACACGATCACGATCACCACGCCAAAGCTTTGCTGGGACTTAAACTGGAGGTCCTTGAAACTGCGATAGCGGATGGTGGAAACCATCGCAGTGCCGAGCACGGCCATCACGATCAACATGAAGATGTTCTTCCACGCGGTAAATCCCATCTCCTGGTAGAAAATCACCGCAGCTGCCGTGGTGCAGGCCGCAATCGGCGACGGACAGCCTTGGAAGTACCGCTTCTCGGCGGACTGCTTAAGCACATTGAAGCGGGCCAAGCGCAGCGCGGCGCACGCGAGGTAGAGAAAGGTCACAAACCAGCCCAGACGCCCGTAGGGGGCGAGAGCCCACTGGTACATGATCACCGCGGGGGCCACGCCAAACGACACGAGATCCGACATCGAGTCGTACTCTTCGCCGAAGGCGGTTTGCGTGTTGGTCATTCGGGCGATGCGTCCGTCGAGGCCGTCCGTGAGCGCGGCCAGTACGATACCGAGCGCGGCATCGCTCCACGCGCCCCGAATAGCGGAGATGATCGAAAAAAATCCGAGAAAGAGATTCGCGGTCGTGAAGAGGTTCGGAAGAACGAAGATCAAAGTCTCGCGACGCAAGCGCCGCGGCCGGACCTCATCCATGGAACGAACTCGCTTAGTGCAGGGAATCGTCAGACGCGCTTTCGGACGACTCGTCGTTGACGAGATCTCCGAACTTCACGACGACGGCGTTGTTGGCCTCATCCGGCAAAGAATCGAGATACTTTTTGAGTGCCTCGTTTTGCATGCCGCCCTTGGAGAGCGAGCGCAGACGGATGCGGACATCGAAGGGATCGGGAGCTACGGGCGAACCCGCCGGGATGAAGTAGACCGATTCCTTGGGATTGTCTTTGGTTTCTTTTTCCGCCATGGTTCCAATCCTTTAGGCAATGGTTACGCGAGGGTCAAGGTAAACGTCTTGAATGGCGTTCAAGAGGGCCAAACCCTCTTTCCACGGGCGCTGGAAGGCCTTACGTCCGGCAATGAGGCCCGCGCCGCCCGCGCGCTTGTTGATGACAGCCGTTTTGACCGCATCCGCCAAGTCGGATTCGCCCTTGGACTCGCCGCCCGAGTTGATCAGGGGGATACGACCCGAGTAGCAGTTCAGCGCCTGGTAGCGGCAGAGGTCGATGGGGTTGTCGGTGGTCAGTTCGGTGTAAACCTTTTCGTTGGTCTTGCCATGCTTGGTGGCCTTGTAGCCGCCGTTGTTGGTCGGGAGCTTCTGCTTGATGATGTCGGCCTGCATGGTGACGCCCAAGTGGTTGGCCTGACCCGTGAGGTCGGCCGACGTGTGGTAATCCACATCGCCCACTTTAAAGCCCGAGTTGCGGGTGTAGCACCAGAGGATTGTGGCTAGGCCGAGGTCGTGGGCGGCCTCAAAGGCGCGGGAGACCTCGGCGATTTGCCGGGCACTCTCAGCCGATCCGAAGTACACGGTGGCGCCCACGGCCACGCAGCCCATGTCGGCGGCTTGTTTGACCGAGGCGAACATCGTCTGGTCGTACTTGTTCGGCAGCGAGAGAAACTCGTTGTGATTGATCTTGAGCACGAACGGGATCTTGTGCGCCCACTTACGAGCCGTCAGGCCCAACACGCCCAAAGTAGAAGCCACGGCCGAGCAGCCTCCCTCATAGGCAAACTTCACGATGTTCTCGGGATCGAAGAAGGCCGGGTTCGGAGCGAAAGCCGCGCCACCGGAGTGTTCGATGCCTTGATCGACCGGGAAGATCGAGGTGTAGCCCGAATCGCGCAGGCGGCCGTAATCAAAGAGGCTTTGGAGGTTGCGGAGCACCGAAGCCTTGCGGTCGCTCGAGGTCATGATGTTGGAGACCCAGTCCTTCGACGGGAGCGTCAGGGATTCGCGCGGAATCGCCTTCGCTTTGTGCTCGAGGAGGGAGACGTCTTTGCCGAGGAGTTTTTCGTAGTCGAGTGCCATGGGCGATCTTTAACCATGGGCCCCAGAGACTGGCAAATGCCGCGGGGTGACGAAAGGCCCCGCAACAGAGACTAAAATCAGAGGGGTGAAGAGCCGTTCTTTTGTCCTACGGGCGGGCTCGCTTTCGCTTCAACTGTTGCTCGGCCTCGTGCTGCTCAGCCGCAGCCGGAACCGCGATCGCGTGGGGCCGCGCCAGCCTCGGAATCGTCCAAGGCAAAACCCTCTCGGTCGCCGGGGCCAAGAAAAAATGGGTTCGGAACCCTTCGATGCCACCCGGTTTCGTGACGCGAAAACTCCCGGGGAACGCGCCCGCATGGCCGCCTCGGCCATCGAATCCAAGGCTTTCGTAGGGCGTCCCTCTGTTGAAGTGAAGCAGGCTTTGGGGTCGTCCGATGGCTACTACGGCTCGGACTACTACTCCGCCTATGTCCTCGAGAATGGGCGTCCTTGTGCCCCACGAGGCTCATCTTCGGAAGACAAATCTATTCGTTGCACTCGATCTTGACGACCGAATATATCATCGCTACATGGTTGGTGATGGCGCGTGTTTCTCAAATGTCGATCTCGGGTTTCTCGCACCGCGATCTCGCGCGTCCGCTTATCTTCGGCGGATCAACTTTGAAGGGCAGCCCTCGATCCGCCCGCGCTCTTCCGCCCCGTGCGCCGATCCATCTCGTACTCCGCTCGAGTGCCGCCCGAGGCGCGCTCTCGCTCTTGCGCAAGGCACGACGCTTGGAAGAAATGACGCGCGCGATCGCGACGCGCCACGGGGTGAAAGTCCACGGTTTCGCCAATGCGGGCAATCATCTCCACTTGATCGTGGCGTTTCCCAGGCCCGCGGCGTACGCGCCCTACATCCGAGCGCTCACCGGGGGCCTGGCGATCGCGGTGCTGGGAACCGGACGGCGCGGCGGACGGTGGAAGGGGCGCGACGCTCAAGTCAAACACGCCGCGCACAAAGAGCGCCCGCGCTTTTGGGATCACCGCCCCTTCACTCGCATCGCCAGCTGGGGACGGGATTTCGCGGGATTGAAAAATTACCTGGCGCTCAACCGCCTCGAATCCCGAGGCTTCGCGAAATCTATCGGGCGGCAAGGACTCGCACTGATCGACGGTCTCGTCGCCGCGGGCAAACTTCCACGTGAGGGGGCGCGCCAGTTGCTCGCCACCGGGTTTTGCCTTTCAGGCTAGAGCTTCAGACGCCGAAGGCCCCATGGTGCGGAACCCGATCCGCCATCACGGAGCCCGATCCGCAGGCTCGGACTCCGATCAACCGCCGCGCAATCCGCCAACTCACTGTGCGTCACCTGAGAATTGACCCCGAGTGAGCTTATGATCTCCGTGGACCATCCTCGGGCGTCAGAGCCAGCTTCCAGCCGGTGCCCCGACGACTTTCTTGGGCTTCGACCAGGGCCGCCATTTCCACGAATGCGCGGGCCATGTGCGCCACGAGGTCGCCGTGTGGGCCGCGCTCCGGGTAATACGCGAAAGGGAGATGGCTAATCGGGGGATCGCCGCTCGCGACGGGCCCCACCCGCGCGGCAAAATCGTATTCACGCATCAATTCGAGTAGCGCCGCGGGGTGAGATTCCCGAAACGACGCTGGCGAAAGCATCTTTAATCCGCGGACTTAATCGACGCGCCGATGAAGGCCTTGAAGAGCGGGTGCGGCTCTTCGGGACGGCTCTTGAACTCCGGGTGGAACTGGCAACCCAGGTACCACGGGTGGTTCTTGAGCTCGAGCATCTCGACGAGACGCGGCTTCGGACACACGCCCGAAATCGACATGCCGGCCTTCTCAAAGCGCGCCACATAAGAGTTCTGGAACTCGAGGCGGTGACGGTGGCGCTCGGTGATGAGCAGGTCGCGGCCCGCGCCGCGCTTAGAATGGGGCTTGTACGCCTTCTGCGCCAGCGAACCCGGCTTCAATTTGCAAGGGTACGAGCCCAGGCGCATCGTGCCACCCTTATCTTTGGACCACTGGTCGGGCATGTAGTTGATAACGAGGTCTTTGCTCTTAAACGGATTCGGCACGAACTCGCCCGAGTTGGCCTTCTTCAGGCCGAGCACGTTGCGCGCAAACTCGATGGCCATGATCTGCATGCCGAGGCAGATGCCGAAATACGGAATGCCGTGGGTGCGCGCATACTCGGCCGCCCGGACCTTCCCTTCGATTCCCCGCACGCCAAAGCCACCTGGCACCAGGATGCCGTCGGCATTGGCGAGAAGTTCGCCGCGCTTCTCGACATCCGCATATTCGGGCTTCTCGAAGTCTTCCGCGTCCACGTAGTCCAACTGGAGTTCGGCGCGGTGAGCGGCGGCGGCGTGCGTGAGCGCTTCATTCAGCGATTTGTAGCTTTCCTTGAGGTCGACGTACTTGCCGACCACGGCGATGCGCACTTTTTGCGTGGGACGCTCGATGCGGTCCACGAAATCTTGCCACGATGCCAGGTCGGGCTGCTTGGTCTTGAGCCCGAGGCGCTTGCAGAGAATCCGGTCGAGACCCTCGGAGTGAAAAACAAGCGGTAGTTTATAGATGCTATCGACGTCCTTAGCCGCGATCACGTTCTCGGCCGCGACATTGGCAAAGAGGCCGATCTTGGACCGAATCTCGAGAGTGAGCGGACGGTCGGTGCGACAGAGCAGGATGTCGGGCTGAATCCCGATGCGGCGCATCTCCTGCACCGAGTGCTGAGTGGGCTTAGTCTTGAGTTCGCCCGCCGTGGAAATATACGGCACCAGCGTGAGGTGGATATAGCAAACGTTGCGATCGCCTAGGTCGAAGCGCATCTGGCGGGCCGCCTCTAGGAACGGCAACGACTCGATGTCGCCCACCGTTCCGCCGACTTCCACTAACAGAACATCCACTTCGGAAGCCAGTTCGAGAATATGGTCCTTAATCTCGTTGGTGATGTGCGGAATCACCTGCACCGTTCCGCCCAAGTAGTCCCCACGACGCTCCTTGGTCAACACGCGCTCGTAGATCTGGCCGGTCGTGATGTTCTGCTTGCGACTCACGTTCTGGGCGGTGAAACGCTCATAGTGACCCAGGTCGAGGTCCGTTTCCGCCCCGTCCTCCGTCACGAAAACTTCGCCGTGCTGAAGCGGCGACATCGTGCCGGGATCGACGTTCAGATAGGGGTCCATCTTGAGTTGGCGAACTTTGAGGCCGCGTCGCTTAAGCAGCAATGCGAGCGAAGCGGAGGAGAGGCCTTTGCCGAGGGAGGAAATGACGCCACCCGTGATGAAGATGATTTTCGGAATCCCTGCCACGGAGTGTCCGTCTAACAGGCCTAGCGGCACTACGCCACCCCTGCTAACTTATTGGAGTGTTCACCCCAAGCCCGAGTCCCCGTTTTCAAGCGCCTAGACCCCGAAAGCGTCGGGGCGGACGCTGGGCGGCGGCCCTTGGATCTGTGCTTGGCTTAGGTCTCCTGATCTCCTTGTTCTGGAACATTGACTTTGCGGCGCTTGGCGCGGCCTTGCGCTCGCTTCCCTGGCAGATCCCCGCCGCCGTGGCCCTGTGCACGGTGTTTTCGAATGTCTTTAAGGGCTTCCGTTTTCGTGCCCTCTATTCTGCCGGGCTCTCGCGACTCGAACACGCGGGCCTCGTGTTTGGATTAAACGCGGGCAACATTCTCTTGCCCTTGCGAGCGGGCGAATTTTTGCGGCCTTATTTTCTCAAAGCCCGAGATCCGAAGATCACCCTCAAGGCGCTGGCCGGATGGACACTGCTCGACAAGGCCGTGGAGGCCTTCGGCTTCGGACTCTTCGTGCTCGTCACGATCGCCCTCGTCAACGGTGACCCTCGATTTGCTTCTTTTCAGGGCTATGCCTGGCCCACCGTTTCGCTCTTGGCCCTAGCCCTGGCGGGAGTCATCGTTTTTTTGCGCCGTTCGCGGCGGCGCCCCCCGGTCTCTGCCGCGAGCCTCGCAAGCTCGCTCCTGTGGGGACTCGCCTCGTGGGGAAGCCTGCTCCTGATCTTTTGGGTGGTCGCACCCGACCCCTCTCTCGCACTTCCCCTCTTGGTTGCGGTGACTCTGGGCGCAGCCCTCCCAGGGCTCCCGGCCGGGCTCGGCCCCTTCGAGGCGGCTTTCGTGGCCGTAGCTGCCTGGGGCGGCGCCACCAAAGAAGAGGCCCTGGCACGCGCACTTGTGGCGCATCTGTTCCAGGCTTTGCCGACTTTGGTGGTGGGGGGTATTTATCTGCTCAGGACGGGTTTCGGACGCACGCCAGGCGATCCATCGCGTGGGCCAGCTCAAGATCCTTTGTCGTAATCCCACCCGCGTCGTGGGTGACGAGCGCCACATCCACGGTTCCGTAGACATTTGTCCATTCGGGATGATGATCGCGGCTCTCGGATACGAGCGCTACGGCCGTCATAAACGAGAACGCGGAGACAAAATCCTCGAACTCAAACTTGCGACAGAGCTTTCCGTCGCGCTCCACCCACCGAGGCAGGTCCTTCAATCCGGCTTGGAGCTCGGACGGAGTGAGGGCCTTCAAGCGCTCGCTTCCCGATCGAGGACATGCTGGTAAATTTTCAGGAAACGCTGGGTGATGGGCGTCCAGCTAAACTGCAACGCCCGCTCACGCGCGGCAGCGCCGAAGCGAGCACGCAAAGCCGGGTCACGCACGAGCTCTAAGAGAGACTTCGCCATGCCGTCGACATCCCAAATTTTGGTGACGATGAAATGCTTATCCCGCTCACCGTGATACTCGTAGCCGATGAAATCGTTGGTGATGATCGGCAAGCCGGTAGCCATCCCCTCGAGCAAAGTCAAAGAGCAACATGCGCGCTCCACACCGAAAACCTGGATGTCGGCGGTGCGATAGAGCTGCGGACGTTCTGCGTGAACCGGACCCAGAAAATCTACGGCGCCCGGAGCCAGCTGCTGGGCCATCTCCACAAAACGGGGAAGAAGTTTTCCAGCGCCAGCCACGATCAGTCGCGTGTTCGGCTCCAGTTTGTGCACTTTCGCGAAGGCCGGGATCAGCGTATCGAGACCGTTACGGGGATCTGGGCGGCCGATGAAAAAGATGTTCAGTTTGCCGTCCACATACTGCGGGAAGCGGTCGTCAGGACCGTCGGCCCGAGGACGGAAAAGATCCGTGTTGATCCCGTTCGGAAGCACTTCGGCTTTCACGTCGAAGAACTTTTGGATCGACTTGAGCGAGATCGGGGCCACCGCCGTCACGTAGCTCAAGCGATCGATGTGACGCTGTCCCGCCTTGTGGAAGATCTCGAAGCTCTTGGACTGCGAAAAAGAAGTGTGAAAAGTCCCGACCACCGGCACCGACGAGTAATGGCTCGCCAGCAAAGGAAGTGCTCCGTTGAGAGGCGAGTGAAGGTGGACGATGTCGAAGTTTTCTTTCGTGAGCAAGCGCCTCATGCGCTCACCCAGGAAAAACCCCACGGCCGACCGGCCGAGCGAACCATTGATAAACACGGGCAGGCTGTAGCCCATGGCTTTGTAGGCCGAAGTCGGCAAATCCTTGGGCCACCAATCTTCGGGCTCGCGATCCGTGAACACGTGCGGGGTCACGATGACCGGCTCATGGCCCATTCGGATGTATTCCTTGGCCATGAAATAGAGGCATTCTTGGATGCCTCCGAGATTGGGGTAAAAAAACTCGGAGACGAGCGCGATTCTCAAGGCAGTAGCTCCATTTTCTTCTTGGGCATGCGCCGACTCGGAACCCAGAGAGCTCCGGATGAGAGGATCATAAGAGCGCCAAGGAAGTAAACGAACGGATTCGTCAGCCAGTAAGGCCACGGAGTGGGATACTGAAACTTCGGGGGTTCGACGTTGTAGGCCGAGGCCGGAATTTCCACAATGCTCGTCGCTTTGGGTTCCATTCCTTCCAGAAAGGTAGCCCAGGTCGCACACCTAGGCAAGAAAGCCCCTCGGAGCCCGAAGGTCCCGAGAGGCTTTGGCCCGGAAGGGCGTGTGGTCGAAGCGAACTAGAAAATGTCTTCCGGAGTGGCCGTGTAGCTTGCGTCGTTGCCCCCCAAACGCTTGGCCCGAAGCTCCAGCCGTGGAGATATCGCTGCAGCTCTTGGTGAAGCTGATGGTCATGCCCCCGAACTCGCCGTCTCCGAGATTCCCCGTGCCGTTGACGGTGTCGACTGCATCGGTTCCCTGGAAGGCATCCATGTCCGTCTGGTCCTTTTCCGTTGCGGACAGTGCGTGACCCGTCGCGGAAAGCGAGTTCTTCGTCTTTGCCACGGTCACAGTTCCCTCCTTGGTGCCTTGAGCGAACATCCGGTAGCAAGCGCCCACCGTCGGATCACCCGCGCCGCGCTGCCCTTCGATCAGAACCACCTGGGCCGTCGCCGCCTTGGTCGAGGCATTGTAGGTGGCCTCGCCGTAGAGCGCTCGGTCACCGCTATCGGGGCTCGTAAGGGATGACGCTCCGAAGGTGCCCAGATAGCTCGTCGTAAAGTTAGCCGAGAAAACCTTTACGAACTGATCGTTCGCATCGGCACGGCTCCACTGCACGTAAAGCGGGCGTTTCTTCGTATCGCCACCGATCCCATCGGCGCCGTTGATGAGAAAACCTTTGGAGGTATCGGCCGAGCCGCCCCAGTAAATCGTCATGGAGGTTTCCCCATCCACGGTGACCACGCCCTTGGCGTCGTAACCAGCAGCCGTGGCGAAAGCCTCCGTAGGTGCGGTCACAGCCACTTCGATGGTTTTCCCGCCGAAGGTCTTCGTCACGGTGACAGGCAACGCGGCCTTGTCGGGATCAACCCCCATGCTCTTTCGGAAATGGCAGAGCGCCTGCTCGGCGGCCGAGGGAAAACCGTTGTTCAACATGCAGAGCGTGTTGTTGTAGAAGTTCAGTGCACCGTGTGCGTACTTGGTGTTCTTTTCAAAGCAGCTTGCCCAGGCTTCTCGCCCAATCTTGCCGCAGGATTCCTCGCCCTCGGCGAAGGCTTCGTTCACGAACTGCAAGCGAGACAGCACGTCGGTCGGGGCCGCGCGGCGAGCAGGCTTGAACGCGGCGTAAACTCCCGCTCCTACGAGACCCAAGGAAACGCCCGCCAAAACAAGAGAAAAGGGAGAAATTTTCTTATTCATCTGTCAGCTCCTCAACCGAAAACGTCTGTGGAAACTTGGGAGGGCAGCGACGATTCCGTGGTTTCCCTGGCCGCGTCCTTGCTGCAGGCCGCTGGGAGAACGATCAACCCGAGCAAAAGCCCGACAGCGATCAAAACGCGTTGAGAGATCGGTCCCAAATTCTTCATGAAAACCTCCGTGAATGAGTGAGTGAACCGAGCCGAGTTTACTCGCCCCTGGAGACTACGCTGAGCGTCGATGGCGTCAAAAAAAGGACAAAAAAAGAGGACGGTTCCTCGCGGAACCGTCCTCGGTAGAAGACCCTGCCAAAGAACGAAAACTACGCTTTGCGGGCGGCGTAGTATTCGGCCAGGAGGCCCTTTTCGAAGGGGAACGGGATCGCGTCGACGTGCGGGGTATCGCGCACGGTCCCGATCTCTTCTTCGCCGGCGGTTTCCTTGGAGAGGAAGTCCGGGAGCTCCAAGCGGGGAGCCGCTTTGGCTTGCAGGAAGTTGACGCTCTTGTAGCCTTTGGCCGAGAGCTTCACGACGGCACCCTTAGGGAGAACCATCGAACCGATCGTGGCCTTTTCGCCGTTGACGAACACATGGCCGTGCAACGTCATTTGGCGGGCGGCGCGGATCGAGGGCGCGAAGCCAAGACGGAACAGTACGTTGTCCAGGCGACGCTCAAGACGACCGATCAATTGATCAACCCAGTCGGTGCCTTTGCCGCGCTTGGAATCGCGCACGAAGCGACGAAGTTGCTCTTCGCGGAGACCGTAGTGGAAGAGGATCTTTTGCTTCTCTTCCATGCGGAGCGCGTACTCGGAGAGTTTCCGGCGTTGGTTGCCGTGTTGACCGGGCGGGTACGGGCGACGATCGAGGGCGCCGGGCTTGCCGAGGCCGGGGAGTTCAACGCCGAGACGACGTTGGCGCTTAAAGCGCGGGGCGGAGACTGCAATGCTACCTTTGGACATGTTTGGAATAACCTTCCTATTGTCTACGCAGGCCGAGAATCCGTGCCCGCTGGCCTTGTTCGCGGGTCAATTCCCGCGAAGTCGGCCGGTTATTTGGAAGCTCGAGGTCTAGCGAAAGCCGAAAGACTTCGCAAATTTAAAGAACGGTTTTCGGGCACGGCCCTCACTCAAAGCGGAAAAGGCCGGCGTCGTTGAACACGGCGAGGATCCGGCCCGGGAGGGGCGCGCCCAAGAAACAGGAGTTTTTAGAGAGGCTCTCGAGCTCCTCCAGCCGCACCGGGGCGGGCGCAGCCGTGGGGTCGGCCAGAAGGGCACGGAAAGGCATGCCTTCCGTTAAGGACCCGTAATCCTTGTCGATTCCGAGGAACTTAGCGGGTTCCGAGCACCACACCTGGACCAGGCGCTCGGGGCTCAAGAGACCACGGCCCAGAAAATCGAAGAGCACGCGAAGGGTGGCCTCTTGGGCGGTGGTGCCAAAGGCCGATGCCTGAAAGTCTTCGGTCTTCATGCCGCACTGATGAGGGGCATGATCTGTGGAAGCGAAGTCCACCGTGCCGTCGGCCAGCCCTTGGCGCAGGGCCACGCGATCGGAGTCTTCCCTCAGCGGTGGGTTCATCTTGAAGTTGGTGTTGCCCACGGGAATGTCGGAACTCGTGAACCAGAGATGGTGAGGAGTCGCCTCGCAGGTGATCCGAAGTCCGTCCTTCTTGGCCGCGCGCACGAGCTCCACGGTTTTGCCCGACGACACATGAAGCACGTGGTAGCGCGCGTTCGGCACCTGGCGAAGCAATCGGATATCGCGCTCCACCATTTTCCATTCGGCTTCGGCCGGGTACGGACGAAGCGCGAGTTTTTGTTGCGTGGGTCCCGGCGCCAGCGCGGCTCCGTGGCCCGGAACCTCCGCATGTTGCAAAACGGGCAGCCCGACCGCAGTGGCACGGCGAAGGACCTCCAGCATGACGTCGTCGTCGGCCACGCCCTTGCCGTCGTCGGTGAGCGCGAGCACGCCCGCCTTTTGGAGTTCCACAGCGTCAACCGCTTCGTTCCCGTCTTGATTGCGAGTCATCGCGCCGGTGAAGAACGCCCTCACTCCCGTCTGACGTTCGGCGTCGGCGACTTCTGCCTGTGCACGCGCCACGACCTGGGCTGTGTCGATGACGGGCTTCGTGTTGGGCATCGTCAACACGGCGGCATAGCCCGACCGGAGCGCCGAGCGCAGCCCCGTGAGGGGAAGTTCTTTCTCGGGTTGGCCCGGCACGCGCAGATGCACTTGCACGTCGATGCCGCACGGGATCAGCGCTTGGCCCCGCCCATCGAACTCCGCTCCGAGTTCCCTGAGGGCCGGAAGCGTTCCGCGGGCTGCGATCTTGGTGATGCGACCGTGCGCAACCAGCACGTCGCAGGCTTTGCGCACTCCCGTGGCGTTCCAAACATCGACGTTGCGGATGAGAAAGTGCGCAGGAAGAGCCATGGCTCCGGAATAGCTCCGGAAGCCATGGTCCGTCTAGAAGGGCTTAGCGCGTCAAACGGAAGGAGGCAGGAGACCGGGGCTTGGACGTGTCGATAGCCTTGCCCTTGTAGTTGACGATCACGCTCTTCAGCTTAGCGCCGAAGTTTCGGTCCAGGGCTTGCCGAGCCAAACGAGCCACCTGGGACACGTGACCCGCATCGTACTCCGTGGCGGCCTTCAGCTTAGCCTCACAGCCGTCGAGATTGACGGTGACTTTGGAGATTTCGCCCGCGTCGTTGTCTTCTATCGCGAGCTTGGCGCAGCTGAGATAGTTGGCGCTCACGAGCTGATACTTGTTGCCGCAGCCGCCCAGTGGAATTTTGTGGTCGAAGGTAAACATCGTTACGGTCTCATAGGTCGGGATGCCCATACAGCCGATAAACGGAACTTTGCGTAGGATCAACTCGCCCTCGGCAGACTCAGAGACGATCGTGATTTCGTCGTCGTAGTCGACGGTGGCGAAAGCGGGGGCCGCGACCAAAGCCAAAATGCAGAGCCCGAAACGTTTCAGCGTGTTCATGAAAACCTCCTCAAATGGTTGGAGGCAGTTTAACGCGGATTTACCAGCGTGTGTATTGGACGCGCGTGACGCCGAAAGATCCGGCCACAAAGAAGTCGGTGCAACCGGACGAGCGCACCGCCGTAATCTCGGCCCGACGGGTGCCCTGCGCAAAGTCGAAGATCGTGTAGCCGATAGGTTCGCCGTCGCGGAAGTAGAAGAAGCGGGACAAGCCGTTGGAGAGGTTTTCCACCAAAACAAGGCGCGAACGATCGCAGGCAAAGAAACGCACGGGCTCGCCCTCCGAAGTCCACGAGAGCTTGTAGAAGTTGCGATAGGGATCGGGCAGCACGAAAAGCGTACGCGGGCTCACCACCCAACCCACCCACGAGCGCGTCTCGGAGCTCCATTCCTGACCCGTGAGCTCAAGCGGGAGAGGCACGGACCAGATCACGCGCCCGCCGCGTTCGGGGCGATAGTCGATCTGCTTGCCGGTCCACTCGAAAACCGCAGAAGCCGGCTCGTCCTTCCAGAAAATTTTCTCGGCCTCGGGGTCGGTGACCAGGCGTTCGCGTCGATCGGAAAGGCCCCCCGGACGCACGACGTACTCAGCCACGCGCGTGCCGTCCGGCGAGAGCACTTTGAGTTGAGACTTCTTGCCGTCGAAAACAAGCCCCCCGTGGAGGACCGGATCCGGCAACAGGTTCGTGATCACGCGGGCCTTCACTTGGGCGAGGCCTCTGAGATCCTTGGCCCAGTCGTATGTGCGCACGACTTCCCGGGGTGGCAAGGCAAATGCAAGGGCAAAGAGAGCCGTTCGTTTCACCGAGAAGGAAATACCTCCGATGCCCGCATTCCTCGACAAAATTCCGTGGTGGATTGCACTCGCGCTGTTGGGGGTCGCCCTGCCGCACGGGGCCGCTAGCCGCCGTTCGGCACCGCGCGCACCCACGCCCTCGGTGATCACCAAAATCCGCTTCGTCCGATGTCACGACGGCGACACCTGCACCGGAAAAACGCCGGAGGGTCTGTTGATCCAGCTGCGACTTCTCGGTCTAGACGCACCCGAGGTGGCTCCACCCGGGAGTTTCCGTCGTCGGAGATCCTCACCGCCTCAACCTTACGCGCTGAGTTCCCGCGATGAGCTGTGCCGCCGCGTGGTGGGACGAATCCTGCCCGTCGAGATTCGTGGCAGCGATCCGTATCGCCGGTATCTCGCCATCGTTTGGGACGGCACACGACCATCGGGGGTGAGCATCAACGAAAGTCTCATCCGTGAGGGTTACGCGTTCGCGTACCGGGCCAAGTTCGTGGACTCCGACATTCGGAGATGGGCTGAGAGCGCGGAACTCGGGGCCCAGCGCGATCGCAGGGGGCTATGGGGAACCCAGGAGAAACCCCTCAATCCCTCCGAGTACCGACGACTCATGAGATGACGAGACGGCTAATAGAAGAGACGGAGACGGCCCACGAGCCCTTCGACAGGGAAGTCTCCGGCCAAGGCTGCGTTGCTCGCGCTCGCAAAACTCCATTCGCGCGAAGCCCAGCCCGCTTCCACCCGCAAAGAATTGTATTCCAGGAAGGCCACCGCAGACCATGAGTTGCCCTGCAGTTGAACATCGGATCCGCGATTGACGGCACTTTGCGCAAGACGCACGTTCCAATCGGCACGCACACCAAGCCAGGGAACGAAGTAAATTTGCAGTTCGGGACCAAAGCCCCAGCCCGTGTAGGGTCCCTGGCGCGCTCCCAGTCCGTACACGTGGTTGTACTCGTAGAAACCACGGACAATGAGATTCGTGTTCTGTAGGTTTCCGCCGGCTAAGCGAAATTGCAGGCCCAGCAAGCCCGTGGAGTTTTGCGGATGTGCCGTGGTGTCCGAATCCTTAAAGAAGTGGGTGCTTTTCTCGTAATGGGCCTTGAGGCCAAGCCACGCCACGTAGAGATCAAGGTCGCCGCCGCTCTGGCTGTTGGTGGATTCCACGGAGAGCGTGAAGTCGACGGGAACTTTGTTCGTGTGCGCCGCGAGCCAAAGGTTCTGGTCGTCGATCTTCCGCTTTTGCGACATCCAGTCCGCGAGCGTCCAGCGCGAAGCTTTGCGTTCTTTTTGGCGCTCAGGAAAAATCACAATGGCAGTCTGGGCGCTCGCACGAACCGTCATCAAAACGGAGGCGAGGCCCAAGACGCCCTGCAGGACCTGAGAGGTCCTTTTGAAGATCATCCTTCCGAGGTCGAGATGCCAGGGACCGCGATGTCGCGGGCCATGACCGTCTTGCGGCCCTGGGCCTTCGCACTCGCGATGGCGTTCGAAAGAACTTTCTCGACGGCTTTCGAGAGCGCGTCGATGGTTTCGGAGGCCGTATTGCACTCTCCGTTTTCTTTGATGAAGGTTTTCACCTTGCTCGCAACAACTAGTACTTGGTCTGCCATAAAAATCCTGGCTCCTTTCTGTAACCGGTGAAGACGATAACAGAATACGCCTTGTTTTCGAGGAAGGTGTGTGGGAATTCCGATAGGGCCATGCGGCAAGCCACGGAATTGTTACTTAGCGTCGCGCTCCTCTCCGCCTGCACGAGTGGCTCTTCGCTCAACAGTCGACGCGCCGGCACCTCAGGCCTTTGGGAGTTCTTCCTAGGACAGACTCCGAAGGTTTCCGAGAGCTTGCTCGCCAAGGGCCGCGCATACGACATGACCAAGACGTCCGAAGTTTTGCCGTTGCATGGCGAGAGTCACGTGCTCGCGTTAGTGCCCGTTGACGCCGGGTTCCGACTGCGTCATCCGGTGGCCGGTTACGAAGGACCGTGGTGGAGAGACGTAGCCCTTGCGGAGACTTCCGCGGCGACCTTGGCGCTCTCCAACGGGTTGCGCTTGTATCGCCCGGGCGTCTGCGTGGCCAGTTACACTGCGGCACTCGACGCTCGCCGGAGCAACACAGGCGTCGATCTTCTGGGGACTCTCGGGTGGCCTCTGCCGCGCGAAGGAGGTGCCGCGGACTTTGGGCCGGACGCCTTCGTGATTCATTCCCTCAGGCCGCTCGAAGGAACAACGTTCCCCAACATCGAGCAGGCAAGCTCGCGTTGCTCAGAGGCGGAGAAAAGCGCATCCTTCTATGGGGCTAATCTGGTGCCCAACGCCTGCGTGCTAAGCACCGACGCGGAAACGGGCGCGGTCACGGCCCAGCGCCGAGCACGTCCGGAAGCGATCGGCGCGCCTCAGCCGGAAGCCCTCAGCAGCGAAGCCTTGCTCGAAAAACACACCACTGCCTTCTGCACGCTCCTCGCCGCTGCGCACGCGCGAGCCTGGGACGACGCTCACATGCGTCGTGTCCTGTTGGCCCTGAAAAAGAACAGAAATCTGAAATTGAGAATGGCGAGATTCGCCGAAGAAGAAGCAGCCCGCCTCCAAACGGAGTGGCGGGCCGCCCTGAAAAACTGAGCGCTAGACGAAAGAGTCTCCTCCGCCCTACAATGGAGCCATCGCCAACTTTAGCCTGAGTTCACTGAAAGTCTTCTTGGGTTCCTTACTGGGCTTGAGCGCCGTCGACCCGACGCTCGAATACTTCACTCCTCCGGATCCTCGAGTCGTGGTGGTGCCGAACTACCCGCCGGTCGACACGACTCCTACGCTTCCGTGGCGTTTCGCCGATCGGCCCCTCACGCAACAAAAAACCCTCGCCCCGCTGCTGGCGGAAATCTCGATGGAGAAACTCCGGGCCACGGTATCGAACCTCGTCGCCTACAACAACCGCTACTTCCACTCGTCGACCGGGCGCACGTCCGTCGTTTGGTACGCTTCGCAGTTCCGCCAGATCGCCCAGAGCCGCGACGACGTGGAAGTCATCCTCCAAGAACACACCGGGCGCGAGGAAGGTCGCCGACAGCCCACGCTCATCGTGCGCCTCAAGGGACGGGGCGATCTCGCGCGGGAACGCCTCGTGGTGGGAACCCCCGGCGACTGCATCAACTCCGTAACGGGAATGGCGAACGTCGACGATCCCTGCCCGGGAGCCGACGACAACGCCTCCGGCATGGCCGTGGTGCTGGAAGTTTTCCGCGTGCTCATCGCCCGCGACGTGAAGCCCCTGCGCACGCTCGAGTTCATCGCCTACGCGGGCGAGGAGTTGGGCCTCATCGGCAGTCGCTACGTGGCGCAGAGTTACGCCCTCGAAAAAATCCCCGTCGCCGCGGTCCTGCAACTCGAAGGCACCATGTATCCCGGCCCCGAGCCCAAGATCGCGCTCGTCTCGGATTTTACTCACCCCGAAGTCACGGCCTACCTGGGCCGGCTCATCGATACCTACGTCGGCCTTCCCCACGTCCTTTCGCCTTGCGGAGCGGGATGCAGCGACCACGCGTCGTGGAAGGAGCAAGGTTTTCCCGTGGGTTTTCCCTATTCCGAAATCATTGGGCACGACAATCCCCATGCGCACACTCCCCAGGACACGATCGACCGACTTTCCTTTGAACACGGCCTGCGCTTTGCCCGCCTCTCACTCGCTTTTCTCGTGGAACTCGGCCTTTCTCCGTGAACACGGCGCAAGGGGCCATCGCCGTCTCCGCGCGCTGGAACGTCGCGCATCCCTTCGACCCCGCGACGGCGCTGTTCCACGCCGTTGGGACGGTCGGGGGGGATCGCAACGCGAAACCCGAGGCTCTCGCCTGGACGCTGCCCTCCTCGCTGCTGACCTTGCCCGCGACGTTGAACGGAGCCCATCCCACCCGCCAAGATGAATTTCGTGCGGGTCGCGCGAGCGCCGCGCTCGCTTTGCAGCAGCTCGGGGCCACGGAGCTGCAGGTGTCGCGCAACTCGGATCGTTCGCCCGCCTGGCCGCCGGGTTTTGCGGGCTCGCTGAGTCACACCGCCGGGTTCGCGCTGGCCTTTGTGGTTCGCGCGGAGAGAACCCTCTCCGTGGGAGTCGACGTGGAAACCGTTCTGAGCGCGCAGACGGCCGCGGAAATAGGCGCCCGAGTTTTGACGGTCCCCGAAGCGAAGCGACTGGCGCAGGTGCCCCGGCTGAGCCCTGAGGAAAGCCTCACGCTCGGATTCTCGGTCAAAGAGGCGAGTTATAAGGCCTTGTACCCGCTGCAGCACGAGTTCCGCGAGTTTTTTGACCTCGAGATCTTGGAGGCGAACGAGCAGGGGGCTTTTCGGGTCCTCGATCGGCGGAGCGGCGTCGAGTGCGTGGGACACTGGCGGTTGGAGAGCGCCAACATATTGAGTTTCGTGGAGCTTGTTCATCCCGGCTAAAAATCTAAAATCATTGGGTGGAATCCTCACACCGACGTTGTCTCCATCGGGCCTTTGAGGAGATCGCGCTTCGTTTCCCTTTGCATACGGCCGCGTGCGAGCCGGGCGGCCCTTCCCTCACCTATGCGGAACTCAATGCCCGCGCCAACCGCTGGGCGTGCCGGCTGCGGTCGCAAGGCGTGGGACCCGGCCGGAAAGTCGCGGTCCTGAGCGAAAAAAATCTGGATCTGCTGACCGCGCTGCTGGCGATCCTCAAATCCGGAGCGGCGTACGTGCCGCTTGATCCGGCTTATCCTCCCGAGCGCCTCGGGGAAATGCTCGACGACGCCGCGCCCGCCCTCTTGCTCACTCAGCAAGCCTTTCGGGAGCGTTGGGGCGAAGGCGCAACGCGCGCCGAATTCCTGGACTCGCCGGAGTGGGCGCACGCGCGGGAAACGGAATCCGGCGAGAACCTGAACGAGGCGCACGATCCCGATTCGCTCGCGTACGTGATTTACACGTCGGGTTCGACCGGCCGATCCAAGGGCACGCTCACGACTCACCACAACGTGCTTCGCTTGCTCGAGCAGGCTCGCGAGATTTTCGCTTTCGGTCCGCACGACGTCTGGACGCTTTTCCACTCTTACTCGTTCGACTTCTCCGTGTGGGAAATCTGGGGCGCCCTCTTTTTCGGCGGACGCCTGGTCATCGTGCCCCATTCGGTGAGCCGCTCCTCCGCGGATTTCCACGCCGTCCTGCGGCAAGAAAAAGTCACCGTCCTGAACTGCACTCCCTCGGCTTTCCAACCCCTCTTGCGGCGACAGCTCCGGGCCGACGCGGAGAAACTCGCGCTCCGTTATTTGATTCTCGGCGGCGAGACGCTGGACTTCGCATCCCTGCGCCCTTGGTTTGCGCGTTACGGGTCGGGGTCCCCCCGAGTCGTCAACGGATACGGGCCTACCGAAACGACGATCTTTGCCACCTTCAAGTTTCTCACGGAGCGGGACTGCGAGGAGCCGGTGGTTTCTAACATCGGTCAGGGCTTGCCGGATCTCACGCTCGAGATCCTGGAGGGGGAACTCGTGATCGCGGGGCCCGGGGTGGCCGCGGGTTACCTGAATCGTCCGGAACTGACGGCCGAGAAATTCATTCCGCGTCCCGCGGGGCGGGCTTACCGGAGCGGCGATCGCGTGCGCCGGCTGCCTTCGGGGGACCTCGAGTACCTGGGGCGGCTCGACGACCAAGTGAAGTTGCGCGGATACCGCATCGAACTGGGAGAGATCGAAGCCGTGCTCGCGCGGCAAGCGGAAGTCGCTCAAGCTGGCGTTTGCTTGCGCGGCTCCGGGGCCGCCACGCGGCTCGAAGCTTACGTCGTGCTCCGTCCCGACGCTGACCCATCGCCCGAACTCCTGCGCTCCCTCCAAGAAAGACTGCGGCGCGGATTGCCGAACTACATGGTTCCCGCCCGGCTGGCCGTGATCGACGAGCTTCCGCTCACCCCGCACGGCAAACGGGATCGCGCGGCGCTCGCGCGTCTCACTCCGATCTCGGGGCCGGAGGCCCGCTCGCCGATCGACGGGCCGGAAGCTCCCTTGGTTCCGCGGAGGGAACTGGAGTCCACGCTCGAGGCCCTCTGGCGAGAACTCTTGGGGCGAGACCGCGTAGGTCGCGATGAGAATTTCTTCGATGCCGGCGGATCTTCCCTCCTGGGCGAGCTGCTCCTGGAGCGCATCGAGGAGCGATGTGGGCGGAGCGTGTCGATGGACGCGCTCTTCGCCCATCCCACGATATCCTCGCTGGTGGACTTGCTCGCCCCCCGGGCACCCTCGACCGCCCCCCGGAACGCCGCCGGGAGCGCGGCCGAGTCCGCGCGCGATGCGCCCATCGCGGTCATCGGCCTGGAAGGGCGTTTCCCTGGCGCGCGCGACATCGAAGAATTCTGGGAGCTCCTCCGCGCGGGCCGCGAAACGCTGCGCTCCTTTTCACCCGAGGAGATCGACCCGACGGAAGACGTCGCCAACCCCCACTACGTGCGCGTGCGCGGCGTGATCGAAGGGGCGGCCGACTTCGACGCCGCGTTCTTCGGCTTCACGAAGCTCGAAGCCAGCGTCCTCGACCCCCAACAGCGACTCTTCCTCGAGCTCTGCTGGCGCACCCTCGAAAAAGCGGGCTACGCGACTCCCCGGCCCTCCGTCCGCATCGGCGTGTTTGGCGGGGTTTCCGCCAATACCTATTTTCACCGCCACGTGCTCGCTAGTCCGGAGGTCATGGAGAAAGTCGGGCTCCTCGGCGCGCAAATCCTGAACGAGAAAGATTACGTGGCGTCGCGCGTGGCCTACAAGCTCGACCTCAAGGGACCCACCCTTTCGATTCATTCCGCCTGCTCCACCTCGCTCGTAGCCATCGCGGAAGCCGTCTTTGCCCTGCGCGAAGGGCGGTGTGAGATGGCCCTCGCGGGCGGTGCCTCGATCCGCAGCCCCGAAAACGCGGGCCACGTGCACCAAGCCGACGCCATGCTCTCACGCGACGGTCACACGCGAAGTTTCAGCGCGGACGCGAGCGGCACCGTTTTCAGCGACGGAGGCGGCGCGGTGCTCCTCAAGCGACTCGAGGACGCGCTCCGGGACGGCGACGAAGTGTATGCGGTCATCCGCGGAGCCGCCGTCAACAACGACGGCGCGCTGAAGGCGAGTTTCAGCGCGCCCAGCATCCCAGGCCAAGTGGAGGTCCTCCGCGCGGCGCTCACGGCGGCCGGGCTCCGCGCGCGCGATCTCTCCTACATCGAGGGGCACGGCACGGCCACGCCGCTCGGAGACCCGTTCGAGCTCGAGGCTTTGCGCCAAGCTTTCCGCGAGGACACCCCCGACGTGGGTTTTTGCGCGCTGGGATCCGTCAAAAGCAATTTCGGACACCTCGTGGCCGCCGCGGGCGTGGCAAGCTTTATCAAAACCGTGCTGGCTCTCCACAAGGGAGAGCTTCCGCCCACGCTCGGCGCGGACCAGCCCACTCCCCGTCACGACTGGCCCCACTCGCCTTTCCGGCTGAACACTTCGCTCCGGGCCTGGACGGGCCTTCGGCGCGCGGGCATCAGCTCCTTCGGCGTGGGCGGCACGAACGCTCACGTCGTGCTCGAATCGGCGCCGTCGCCTCTAGCCCGCCCGGCCCTGCCGCCGCAGCCTCAACTCCTGGTTCTTTCCGCGCGAGATTCCGACGCGCTCTCCCTACTCTCCCAGTCTTGGGCGAGCGCGCTGGAGGATTCTGCCGCCCTGGCCGATGCCGCTTTCACGTCGGTGCGGGGACGAAGCCGCTATCCCTATCGTCGCTGGATCGTGGCCGTCAGCCCGCAAGAAGCCCGGCAAAAACTTAGCGCACCGGAGTGGAGCGAGGCGGCAGACGCGAGACCGGCCCTGAGCCACCTCGACGTGGGTTTTCTTTTCCCCGGTCACGGATCCCAATACGCGGGCATGGGAGAGGCCCTGCTCCAACACGATGATCTCTTCGCGCGTTTCTGGGAGGAGTGCGAGTCCGTCGCGGGCCGCTTGCGCCGCCAAGGCCCTTTGTCGCAGAGAAGCTTGCTCGCGTTCGAATACTGCCTGGCGCGAACGTGGATCGAGCGTGGACTCGTGCCTCCTTGTTTGGTGGGCTACAGCCTCGGAGAACTGACGGCGGGGGCCCTCGCGGGGGTGCTTTCGCTCCGCGACGTTTTTGAGCTGGGGGCGAGCCTCGAAAGTTTCGTCGGCGAGCGCTGCGGACGCGGGGGCTTGCTCTCGGTGCGCCTGTCGAAGGACGAGCTACGGGAAAAACTCCCGGCCTCGCTTACGATCGCTGCGGTCAACAGCCCGTGGCTCTCCGTCGTGGCGGGGCCGGAAGCGGCGCTTCGCGACTTCGAAGGGCGGCTGGCACGGGACCAGGTGGCGGCCGCGCGCATCCCCGCCGAATATCCCTACCACTCGCCGGCCATGGCGCCCGCCGTGGGACCGCTGCTGGAAAAAATCCAGAGCTTTCGCCTGAGCTCACCGAAGCTTCCCATTTTTTCTTCGGCCACGGGGCGCGCGCTCTCGGAGGACGAAGCTCGCGACCCTCGGCATTGGGCCGGCATCCTGCAGGCGCCGGTGAATTTTCAGGAAGCCTTTGCGTCCGCCGCGACCTCCCATCCGCAGACCGCGTGGCTCGAGGTCGGCCCCGGCGTGCAGCTTTCCACATTCGCGCGCCAATCGAACGCGCGCCCTTCCGACACTCCAGCGCGCACGGTTGTCGCCAGTCTCTCCGCGCAGCTTGACCACGAGCAGGGTGCCTGGCTTTCGGCCCACGGAAAGCTTTGGGCCCTGGGCGCCTCCCTGGATTTGCCCGCGCCGCCGGGCGCGCGCCACGCGGACTTTCCCATCCATCCGCTTCGTCCGGAGCGTTGCTGGATCGAACCCTCGCCGGCGCCTCCGCTCGCTCGCGCCCCCGCGGTGGCCACCCTGCCCCCTTCGCTCTCCGATTCGGTGCGCGAGGTTTTTGAGGAAATCTCCGGCATGGACCTGCGGCAAACCGCGCCGGACGCGAAGTTCCTGGACCTCGGCATGGATTCGCTGTTCCTCACCCAAGCTTCCAACGCGCTCGAGAAGAAATTCAAAGTGGCCGTTCCGTTCCGCCGCCTGCTCGAGGATCTCAGCTCCCTCCGCCGAGTCAGCGATTTCCTCGGCGAAAACCGGGTGATGCCCGCCAGCTCCCTGCCCGCTCCCGCCCCTCCCCCCCTCGCCGCGGAACCCGCCACTGCGAAGACTCCCTTCGGCGCCATCGCCCGGGTGAGCCGCCGTTCGGAAGCCTTCACCCCTCGCCAGGCGGAGTCTTTCGATCGGTGGCGCCGCGAGTACGAAGCGCGGACGAGCGCCTCCAAAAAGCACGCGCAAGCGAACCGTGCCCACTTCGCCGATCCCCGCGTGGTTTCCGGCTTCAAGCCCCCCATCAAAGAAATCGTCTATCCGCTCGTGATCGAGCGCTCGCGGGGATCCCGCTTGTGGGACCTCGACGGTCACGAGTACGTGGACTTGCTCAACGGCTTCGGCACGAACTTCCTCGGACACTCGCCGGACTTCGTGGTTCAAGCCCAAAAGCGTCAGCTCGAACTCGGCATCGAAGTGGGCCCCTCCACCCCGCTCGCCGGAGAATGCGCGCGCCTCTTCTGCGAAATCACCGGCAACGAACGCGCGGCCTTCTGCTGCACGGGCTCGGAGGCCGTGCTCGGCTGCCTTCGCATCGCGAGAACCGTCACCGGCCGCGACCTCGTGGTGGTTTTTTCGGGCTCCTACCACGGGATCTTCGACGAAGTGATCGTGCGAAAGGGCAAACAGGGGCGCGCCTATTCCGCAGCGCCGGGCATTCTTCCCTCCAACGTCGGCAACGTGCTGGTGGTCGACTACGGCGATCCCGAAAGCCTGGCCCAGATCGCGGAGCGCGCGTCCGAGATCGCCGCCATCCTGGTGGAGCCCGTGCAGTCGCGCAATCCAAAGCTCCAGCCCGTGGATTTCCTGCGCGAGCTTCGCCGACTCACGGAGGCCCGCGACATTTGCCTGATCTTCGACGAGGTCATCACCGGGCTGCGCGCGCATCCGGGCGGCGCGCAAACCCTCTTCGACGTGCGCGCCGACCTCGCGAGCTACGGCAAGGTGGTGGGTGGCGGCAATCCGATCGGAGTGATTGCCGGACGCGCACGTTTCATGAATGCTTTGGACGGGGGGGCGTGGCAGTTCGGCGACGCCTCGAAGCCCGAGACCGGCGTCACGTACTTCGCCGGCACCTATCTGCGCCACCCGCTCGCGCTCGCGGCGGCCCGGGCGGTCTTGGAGCATTTACAAAGCTCGGGACCGGCCCTGCAGGAGCACCTCAACGCGCGAACCCGCGCTTTTGTCGACAACCTGAACGCGCACTTCCGGAGTGTCGCGGCCCCGCTCGAGATTCATTTTTTCGCTTCGATGTTCCGCCTCGTGTTTACGCGCGACCTGCCCTACGCGGAGCTCCTGTGTCTACGGATGCGAACGCGCGGCGTGCATATCGTCGAAAACTTCCCCTGCTTCCTGAGCACCGCACACACGGACGAGGATTTAGACCTCCTGGCGCGCGTGTTCCGGGAATCTGTCTCCGACATGCAAGCCGCGGGCTTCTTCCCCGAAGCGGGCGCGCGCCCGCTCACGCCGGCCCAGAGAGAAATCTGGACCGCGTGTCAGTTGGGCACGGAGGCCAGCCTCGCCTACAACGAAGCGATCACTTGGCGGATACCGGGGAGCTGGCGCGAGGAACCCCTGCGCCAAGCGCTGCGTTGGCTCACCGAACGTCATGAGTCCCTTCGCAGCTCGTTCTCCGCACAAGGAGAAGCGCGGGTCGAGACGGCCCCGCCGGAGATCGCGTTCCACCGGGAATCCCTTCGGACCGGGGACCTCGATCTCCGACTGGCGCGCGAAGTCTCCACGCCCTTCGACCTCGCGCGCGCTCCCCTCCTGCGCGTGGCCCTTTTGGACGTGGGGGACGACGAAGCCCGCGAACGCATATTCCTCCTTTCGGCCCACCATCTGATTTGCGACGGCTGGTCGTTCGGGGTGTTGCTGAGAGAGCTTTCCCTCGCCTACGAGGCCTTCGCCCAGCACCAGGTCCCCGAGCTCCCGCCCGCCCCGCAGATGCCGGCCTTCGCGGCCCTGCGCACGGAGCGCGCGCCCCGCAATCGGGCGTTTTGGCGCGAGGTTTTCCGCGATCCCCCCGAGCGCCTCGACCTTCCCCATGACCGCGAGCGCCCCGCCCGACGCGGCTTCGCGGCCCAACGCTTGGATCACGTGCTGTCACCCCGGCTCGTGGCCGCCATCCGGAGCCTCGGCCAAAAACAGGGCGCCAGTTTTTTTGCGACGCTCCTCACGGGGCTCTCGGGATGGCTGCACCGGGTGAGTGGACAAGGCGACCAGGTGATCGCGATCGCGTTAGCGGGACAGGCCTCCTGTCAAATGCCCGGACTGGTCGGCCACGGCGTCAACACGCTCCCGCTGCGTCTCCGCTCGCGACTCGATCATTCCGTCCAACAGTCTTTGCAAAGCCAGCGGGGCGCGATTCTCGATGCCCTCGAGCACGGCGACTTCACCTTGGGCGAAGTGCTCGAGGGCTTGGCCTTGCCGCGAGGCGACGCGCATCCGCCCCTCACGCCGCTGCTCTTTAACCTGGATCAGGCCCTCGATGCGAGCGTGGCCTCGGTGCCTCGGGCCTTTGAAAACTTCGAACTTTTCCTCAACGCGGTGGAGCGCCCGGACGGGTCGCTCGTGGTCGAAACACAGTACTCGAGCGAGCTCTTCAGCCGCGGACAAATTCGGGCCTTGCTGACGAGTTGGGAGAGTTTTTGGGCGAGCGCCGTGCAAACGCCCGAGCGCCCGCTTCGCGAGCTGAACCTGCTTTCGGAAACGGAGTTGAAAACTTTGCGGGCCGCCGCCGACGACGTCGTCGCGGGCGAAGCGCCCGTGCCCGTGTGGATGGCCTCCCTGCATCCCAACGCGGAGGTTTCCGACCTCTCCGGTCGTCAGCTGAAGGCAGCCACCCTGGAGCGCGCGGCGGTGCAGGTGGAGCGCGGCCTTCGCCGGAGAGGACTCCAAAGCGGCGATCGTGTGGGCGTAATGCTCGAAAGAACGGCTTTCCTTCCGGCCGCGTTGCTCGGCATAGGCGCCTGCGAAACCGCGTACGTGCCGCTCGACCCCACGCATCCGGCCGCGCGCCTGCGCGAAACCGTCGAAGATGCCGAGGTCCACTCGGTCCTCGCCGACCGGCTTTTCGAGCAAGCCGCCCTGGCGCTGGGTCGGCCCGTGATCTGGCTCGAGGATCTCCTCCAGGGCGAAACCCACACGGGTCCCTTGACGATCCCCTCGCCCAGCGCCGCGGCCTATGTGCTCTACACTTCGGGATCGACCGGCAAACCCAAGGGAGTCGTGGTCTCGCATGGCTCCGTCGGCAACCTCCTTCGCTCGATGCGCGATCGACCCGGCCTCGCGCCGGGACAAAAGATCGCCGCCATCACCACCCTGGGTTTCGACATCGCCGGCCTGGAACTCTACCTGCCTCTGCTGACGGGCTCACGGCTCGTCGTGATCGACCGCGAAACGGCGCGGGACGGCCCTCGACTCCTCGCCGCGCTCCGAGCGCAACGCGTGGACGTGCTTCAGGCGACACCCACCACGTGGCGCCTCCTCTTGCTCGCCGGCCTGCGAAACTCGGGACTGCGCCTCAAGGCCCTTTGCGGGGGCGAAGTGCTGCCCCTGGATCTGGCCGCGGATCTGCTGGCCTGCGGTTGCGAACTCTGGAACATGTACGGCCCCACCGAGACCACGATCTGGTCGAGTTGCCACCGCGTTCTCCCGGAAGACCTCCGCACGGGCTTCGTGCCCCTGGGCGATCCGGTCGCGAATACTTTCTTCTGCCTGCTCGACGAGGCGTCGCAACCGGTACCGGACGGGATCACGGGCGAAATTTGCATCGGCGGCCAGGGGCTCGCCCTCGGCTATTGGCGCAACGCTGAACTCACACGAGAGAAATTCGTGGAGCACGAGTTCGGACGCCTCTATCGAAGCGGCGATCTGGGACGTCGCTCCGTCGCCGCCGCTCTCCAGATCCTGGGGCGTCGAGACCTCCAAGTGAAAGTGCGTGGCCACCGCATCGAGATGGGCGAGGTCGAAGGCGCCCTTGCCCGTCACCCCGAAGTCCGCCAATCCGCGGTGGTCACCCGCCGGAACGGCCCGGATGCGGAATTGGTGGCGTTCTACGTCTCAAATCGCGCGCTGCCCCCGAACGAGCTCCGGCGATTCTTAGCGCTGAGCTTGCCCGAAGGCAGCCTGCCCACGCGCTACCTGCACGTAGAATCCCTGCCGCTCACCTTCAACGACAAGATCGACCGGGTGAGGCTCGCGGCCCAAGCCACGTCCCCGATGGACCCTCGCGGAATCCTCGCGCCACGCCCTCTGCAGGACGACGAGCGCGCGTTGGCGGAGCATTGGGCCGCGCTCCTCGGGCGCAAGGTAGAGAGTCTTTCGCCGGACTCCGATTTTTTCAGCGAAGGGGGGCACTCCGTGCTGGCGATGCGCCTCGTCCATCGCGTGACGGACGAGGGACGCGCGCTTTCCCTGAAGGACGTCTTCGAGGCTCCGCGCTTGGCGGACCTCGCGGCCCGCGTGCGCCAGGCCTCGCCTCCCGCCCGCAGCCTCGTGGTGCCCCCACGCGTACGGGAGCGCGCCCCGCTTTCGCTGATGCAGGAGCGCCTTTACTATCTGGAGCGCCTTTTCCCCCAAAGTCGGGCGCAGAACCTTCCCGCCGCCTTCGTCCTCAAGGGCGCCCTTGACCGCGCGGCCCTTCAGCGCGCCTTCACCGCGCTTGGCGCGCGCCAGACGGCTTTGAGCCTCGTCATTAGCGAAGACGAACACGGCCCCTGGCTCGATACGCGGGAATGGCCCACTCTTCTCGTCTATGAAGCGATCGCGCCCGGAAAGCTGGCCGCCCGGCTCCGAGAGGAAGCGCGGCGTCCCTTCGACCTCGCCCGCGGACCGCTCTTCCGGGCTCGGGTCTTTGAGCTCGCGCGCGACACCCACGTGCTGTGCGTGGTGGCGCATCACCTCGTTTTCGACGGATGGTCGTTTGACGTCTTCCTCGAAGAACTCTCAGGGCTCTATGCCCCAGGCAGCGACCGCGCCCCGAGCGGCGACGCGCGCGTGCCGCTTCCTTTCGACTACCGGGACTTCGCGGAGCAACAACGTCACGGCCTCGACACGCTCGTCGATCAACATGCCGAGTTCTGGCGCCACGAGCTCGCGGACCTGCCCGCCTTGGAGCTGCCCTTCGACCGTCCCCGTCCCGCGCGGCCCCAACACCTGGGCGAGATGATGGAGTTCTCGGTCGACGAGGCTCTCGTGCGCAAGCTGGTGGCCGTCGCCCAGGCCCAAGGGGCCACGCTTTCGATGCTGCTCCTTTCGGCCTTTCTGGTGGAGCTGCGTCGGTGGAGCGGCCAGGAGGATTTTGGCGTGGGCGTGCCCGTGCAGGGACGTCCTTCTCCCCAACTCGAAAAACTCATCGGCTACTTCGTGAACACGATCGTGCTGCGCAGTCACGCGCCCGGAGCCACCACTTTCCTGGACTATCTCGGGGCGGTCCGCGCTCGCTGCATCAAAGCGTTCGAGCACCAGGACATGCCCTTCGAAAAAATCATGGAGAGCCGAAAACGCGCGCCGGGCGGCCAACGCCCGCCGCTCTATCAAGCTTTTTTCTCGTACCAAGACACGCGCAACCGGGAACCCCGCCTGGGCTCCCTGGAACTGAGTCAGATTCACGTGCATGCGGGTTACGTGAGCACCGACCTCACGCTGTGGGTGAAAGAAACCGGGCGCGGCCTCCTCGCGGGGATCGACTACAGCTCCGAACTTTTCGAGACCTCCACCGTCCGCGATTTCATCGCTCGTTTCCAGTCCCGCCTGCGGCGCATCGCGGACGGGAAAAACGACCCGCTCAACGAAGCCCCCGTCCCGGACGACGCGGCGGATTCGCCCCAGACCCCGACCGAAAAAGCTCTGGCCACCCTGTGGGTCGCGTTGCTCGAGCCGTCGATGCCGCCCCGGAGAAGCGACTACTTCTTCGACGTGGGCGGGCACTCGTTGCTCGCGCTGCGTTTGCTGTCCGCGGTGGAGCAACGCTTCGCCGTCAGGCTCGATGCCCAGCACCTGCTCACGCGGAATCTCGGGCAGCTGGCCGCCCTCTGCGAGCACGGCCCTCGGCACGGATGGCGTGCGATGTTCCGGCGCTGGAGATCTCGCGGATGAAAATCGATTTCTTCGGACCGCCGGAATCGCCGCTGCTGGGGGTTTTTCATGAGCCCCGTCAAAGCGGCGTCCCCTCGTTGCTCCTTTGCGCGAGCCTCGGTCACGAGTACTTGCGCGGACACCGCGCTTTGCGCATGGTCGCGGAGCGCTGGCCGGGCGCGGCCTTTCGCTTCGACTGGACGGGCAGCGGAGACTCCGCGGGCGAAGCCCCGCCTTCGGTCGAGAGGCTCGTGGGCGACGTCGAAGCCGCGGCCGTCAAACTGCGTGGCCTGGCCCCGGAGCCGATCGTGCTGGTGGGCTTACGCATCGGAGCGCTCGTGGCCGAAAAAGCGCGCGCATCGCTTTCCGCGAAATGTGTGGGCTGGCACCCACCGCTTTCCGGCGACACCTGGATCCGCGAAATTCAGGCGATCGATGCCGAGGCGCGCCGGCTTTCCCATGTGGAGCGACCCGCGCCCCACGCGGAGGATCTCCTGGGCTTCGCCTATCCCCCGCTCCTGTTGGAGGGGCTCCGTGAACTTCGGCGGCTTCCCGAAACGAACGTGACGGATCCGTCGGTCGAGGACTGGGGCCACTTCGGCCACCGCGAAGTTCCCTGGCTTCCGGGGCCTAGCTTCGAACTTCTATTGCGGAGTCTGAGGATATGAACGAAACGGTGCATCGCTTCGGCGCCCACGGCGGCATCGTCGGCGTCCTCGCCCGGGCGGGGGGCGACTCCGAGGAACTCGTGATTTTCCTCAACGCCGGTATGCTTCCGCGCACGGGCCCCCATCGTCTGCACGTCTTTTGTGGGCGCCGACTGGGGCTCGCGGGCCGCGACCATTTGCGCCTGGACCAGGCGCAAATCGGGGACGCGCGCGCGCGCACCCAACCGGACGATCCACTCGAGCGCGCTTTTTTGGATTTGCGGGAAACGCTCGACGCCCTCGAGCGCGAGCAGGGATACCGCCGTTTCGTCCTGTTCGGACTTTGCGCCGGGGCGCAGGTCGGGCTCCTCTACGCGGCGCAGGACCCTCGGGTTTCGGGCCTGGTGCTGATCGACGGGCCGGCCTACCCGACCCGTTCCTATTTTCTGCAAAAGGTTCGGAACCTTTTTAACCTTCGCCGGGGGCGCAATATTCTCCGACGGCTCGGGACCCGGATCTTCCGCCCGACCCCCTACTCCCCTCACTTGGCCAATCCGCCCGGCTGGGAGCTTCCCCGCGAGCAAGCCCAAACCGCGCTGGCCCAAGGCCTCGCCCGGGGCGTCCGCTATCTGTGGGTGTATACGGGGGACTCACCGGCCGCTTTCCTGACGCCGCGACAGTTCGGCGAGTTTTTCCCTCGCATCGCGGGTCATCCGGGCGTGACGCTTGAATGGCGACCCCGAGCCACGCACCTGCTCAGCTATCGAGAAGACAGACAAGATATCTGTTCCACTCTCGAACGCTGGCTAGCGAAGCCGGCGGGGTCGCCCGACCCGACCGACTAGTATTCGGCGGCGAGCTTGCTGACGCGGAAGTCCCGGAGCTTACGCTCGCGCACTTCCTGCACGTGGATCGAGTAACGTGCCCACGGCACGATGTTGAGACGCTCAAAGCCGATCGGCTCTTCGGTCTCTTCGCACAGTCCGTAGACTCCCGCCTCGATCTTAGCGAGCGCGCGCTTCACAAGCGTCACGCGGTGCTTCAGGATGTCGATCTCCTGCAAGGCCGCATTGTTCGTGCGTTGCTTCTCGGCCACCTCGGCGTCGTCCCCTTTGATGAGGCTCTCGCTGTAGCTGAGGGTGTTGAACAAACTCGCCTTCTCGCGGATCGAAAGGTCGAGTTCATCCTTGAGCGCGATGAGCTTAGCCTCCAGATCCTTGAGTTGAGTGCGAGTGAGCGATTGTCCCGAACTCGACTTGCGTGCCACCCGTGCCGGAGCGGCGGGTTTCACGAGCATCGGGCTCTTGAGCTTGCTAGCAGCCGGAGCCGCCTTCATCGCCGTGCGGGACATCGGTTTCGATGCCGCGCTCGTCGCGCTCTTCCTCGAAGCAAGCTTCGAGGCGGACGTTGTGGACGTGGCTTGAGCCACAGGTTTCTTCATGGACTGCCCTCCCTCCCGCGGCTTACGCCGCGAGTCTCCCGCGACTTTCGTCGCAGAAACGGTTGTTAACGGCCAAGCCGCAACAACTCCTTGTTTCCGTCGCAACTTGCCCTTGCGACGACCCCAGCAAGGTCTTTCGACCCTAACCGAGTAAAAACACTCCCCGTCCACTGTCCTGGCACACCGGCAAGTCCTTTTCAAATCAAGCACTTTGACCGGGCGCGGCGTGAATCTTGTTTCGCTTTCGTACTAGGCTCCCTGCCGTTCCATGAAATCACTCAAAGATCGAGTCACTCTCGACGGAGCCCTCGAGGGCGACTCGTCTCGTCGCGTCTGGTCCCGTCACATCAGCAAAATGTGGTGGCTGTACTCGGGCGGAATCCTCGCCGTCATCGGAACCAACATCACGGAAGCCCTCGTGCCCAAAGTGGTGCAACTCTCGATCGACCGCGCCCTCGCCGGCGGCGAAGGAGTGAGCACGCTCGCCTATGCGCTGCTCGGCGTGTTGCTCTTCCAGGGAGTGTGTCGCTTTCTCTGGCGCGTGACGCTCGCCCAACAAACCCACTTCGTGGCCGCACGCATGAAATCGCTGCTATGGAATCGGGCCCGCTACCTACCGAAAGATCGTCTTGAGCGCGACCTCAGCCCCGGAGAACTCATGAACGTCGCAACGGGGGACGTGGGCTCGGCGCGCTTCGTTTTTGGCTTCACGCTCGTCGGCTCAACGGATTTTGTTTTCCTGATTCTCTTCACGCTCGGCTTCATGTTCACGATTGACGTGGAGCTGACCCTCTGGGCGATCGCCCTCCTTCCGGGCCTGCCTTTCTTCCTGGATCGCTTGGCGCGCAAGGAAAGCCGCCAGCACAAAGAAGCGCAGGAATCGCTCTCGCAACTGACGGATCTCGCCGCGCAAGCCGTTTCGAGCGTACGCCTCCAGCGTCTTACGCGCACCGCCGCTTTCTGGGTGAACAAACTCTCCAAGGCCGCCATCGACTACCGCGAAAAGCGCTTCGACGTCGTCAAGACGTCGCTCTCGTTCATCCCTGCCACGGGCTTCGCGCCCCTCGTATCCATCGGCGTGCTGATTTTCCTCGGAGCGAAGAAGGTGATCGACGGGCAAATGTCCATCGGCTCATTCGTGGCCATGCAGTCTTACGTGTTCATCATTCAGGGGCCACTCATTGAACTCGGCGTGATCATTTCCGAATGGCAGCGAAGCTTCGCCAGTCTCGATCGCGTGGCCAGAACCTGGCGCGAGGAGGAAGCCCCTCTCTTGCGCGCGGGCGGAGAACGCCCCGTCCCTCAGGACGGAGACGTCTATCAAGTGCGCGGACTGTCCTTCACCTATGAAGGTCGCCCCTACCCCGTGATTGACGGACTCAGCTTCGAGATCGCGGCGGGCGCACGCTTAGGCATCAAGGGGCCGATCGGCGCGGGAAAATCCACCCTGCTGCAGATCCTGGCGGGTTTCGAGCGCCAGTTCCAAGGAGACGTCCGGCTATGGGGTCGCGACGTGCGCGAATACTCTCACGAGGGTCTGCGCGCCCGTATCAAGATGGTACCGCAACGACCCTTTCTCTTTGCGGACACCATCCGCGCCAACCTCTCGCTTGATCGCACGATGAGCGACGAGGAGCTCTGGTACCTCGTGCATTTGGCGGGCATCCACTCGGACGTGCGCACGCTGCCCAAGGGGCTCGACACGCCCCTGGGGGAATGGGGAGTGAATCTCTCCGGCGGCCAAAAGCAACGCCTCACGCTCGCTCGTGCACTGGCGGCCAAGCCCGAGATTCTGTTGCTTGACGACTGCCTCTCGGCCGTGGACACGGTCACCGAGGAATCCATCCTCAAGAATCTCGACCACGAGCTACGGGCGGTGACGCTCGTTTGGGTAGCTCACCGCGATTCCACGCTGCGCTACTGCGATCGAGTGCTCACGCTGGGCTCCGTTGACTCGCATCCCGAAGGGCACGGATGAGCGCGTTCCTACAAAACGACGACGTGCAAAAGGACGGCGGCGACTACGCGGCGTTTTTCTCTCTCCTGCGTTTTGCTCGCCCTTATCGACGCGCTTTTGCCTGGTCGCTGATCCTCCTGACGCTGTCCGGGGTGTGGAGCGTTCTGGCCATTCGCATCCTGGCGGCCTTGGTGGATCGCGTGATGCGCTCGGGCCAGGGGGCCATCTGGCCCTACGGCGTGGCGATTCTTGCACTCGAAGCCCTGGTTGTGGCGAGCGCTTACTACGGCCGCCGCGGAATGGCCGAAGCCGCGAGTCGTTCGCTTCTCTTGATTCGCGAGAAACTTTTTGCCCGCCTCGACGATTTGCCGATGGGCTACTTCGATCGCCAGCCCGTGGGCCGAATTGTCACGCGCCTCACTTACGACGTGGAAGGATTGGAGGACTTCTTCAGCGGCACGCTGGCGCGGATGCTGAGCGCCGTGATTTCTCTGATCGTCACGCTGGCGGGTATGGCACTCACTGACCTCCGCTTGAGTGTGGTGCTGGGCTCGGCGCTGCTTCCCTCCCTCCTGGTTACCTGGGCGATTCGGGGACCTGTGCGTCGCTGGAACCGGGAGTTCGCCATCCGCAACAGCGCTATCAACGCACGTCTGAACGAGTTCCTCAGCGGCATCCCGGTGATCCGTGCGTTCGGCGTGGAGGAATGGTCGCAGCGGGAGTTCGACGGCACCGTTGCCCACCATTTGAAGGCCGCGGTGATGACCAACGTGACCAACGCTTGGTCGCGCCCCATCATTTTGATTTTTTGCATGGCGCCGCTCTTCGTGCTCCTCGCGTGGGGAGCACCGCAATTAGTGGCCGGAACCCTCTCCGTCGGAATCTTCGTCGCCTTCGTCCGCTATTGCGAGCGAGTCTCGCGCCCCATCGCTAACATCGCGCAGGAAATCCACACTATCCAGGCGGCCTTTACTTCGGCCGAGCGCGTGGCTTCGTTCCTGAAAGAAGGCGACGAATCTTCCGTGCTCGGAAAAGACGGCGTGCTTTCGGCTCACGGATTCCGCGGTGAAATCGAGTTTCGCAACGTGTCCATGGGTTACACCCCGGAGCATCCCGTCCTGAGCGATGTGAGTTTCCATGTTCCGGCCGGTGCGCGCGTGGGCCTGGCCGGAACCACGGGCAGCGGCAAGACCACGACCGTGGCTCTCATTGCCCGCCTCTACGAGTATCAACTGGGCGAGATTCTGGCCGATGGCCAGCCGCTCCGAAACTATCGCCGGGATTCCCTGCGCGACCAACTAGGCTTCGTGTCGCAGGACGTGGTGATCTTCAAGGGTACGGTGCGAGAGAACCTGCTGTGCGGTCGCGCTCTGAGCGACGAGCGCGTGAACCAGGCCTGCCAGGACACCGGACTCGCACGGGTGCTCGAGCGCTCGGGATTGAAGCTCGACACCGAACTCCTCGACAAGGGATTGAATCTTTCCCTTGGCGAAAGGCAGCTTCTGGCACTCACGCGCATCTTGCTTCGGGATCCGGCGGTGTTGGTTCTGGATGAGGCAACGGCCAACATCGATCCTGCCTTCGAACTGCTCGTCACCCAAGCGGTGGAGAAAGTGATGAAAGGCCGAACCTGCATTCTCATCGCTCACCGGCTTGCGACGTTGCGCAACTGCGAACGCATTCTGGTGTTCCGGGGCGGCCGACTCGTCGAACAGGGCGATCACAACAGTCTTGTCGACGGCAACGGATACTACGCCGGTCTGGTGAGAGGCAGCCTCGACGGCACGATCGAGAGCGCCGCCCCCGGCACGATCGTCCCCGCATGAGCACGAACTATCTCACACCCGAGGGACTCGCGCGCCTGCGGGGCGAACTGCAGGCGCTGCTCGGCGACGAGCGTCCGAAAATCGTCCACGCCGTCAATGTGGCCGCCGCCATGGGCGATCGCTCCGAGAACGCGGAGTACATTTACGGGAAGCGGCGTCTGCGGGAGATCGATCGCCGCATCCGCTTCCTGCAAAAGCGTCTCGACAACGTAGAGGTGGTGGATCCCGCGAAAAGTCCCACCGACAAAGTCGCGTTCGGCGGTTGGGTGCAGGTGGCCGACGAAGACGTGCAGGGGAAATCTACCAAGCGTTGGTACCAGATCGTGGGAGAAGACGAGATCGACCCCCAAAGAGGGCGCATCACATTTTCGTCTCCGCTCGGACGTGCCCTGCTAGGCAAGCAGGTGGGCGACTACGTGAAGGTGCAAAAGCCCGGCGGCGCCGCGGAAGTGGAAATTCTCGCCATACAAAACCGTCCGCCGACGAGTGCGGATTGACCCCTAGCGCCCGTTTAGGAAGCGCTAAAAACGAATCCCGCTCGAACCGCCGAAGAGAATGCCGTTTTCCCCGTTGGAATCGAAGATCGTGTTCCAGAGGTAGAACGCGCCCAGCTCGAAGTAAGAACCGCCGCCGTACCAAACTTGGAAGCCGCCTCCGAGCTCGACAGCCGACGTATTGCCGTCGGAGAGATCGGCAATACGGTAGCCCCCGTGGATGTAGGGACGAAACTTCTCGGACCAGGTACCGTAAAGGCGCTGGCCCGCACGCAAACCGATGGCGGTCGTATCGCCAAATGCGAAATCGAGCCCGAAGAGCGTTTCGGTGTACGTGCGCCAGAGATAACGCAAGTCGCCCGAGATCCCGAAGCTCGTCTTGCCGCGACTCGAGTAACCGCCCATCCCGGCGCCAAAGCTCCAAGGATGACGAGGTTCGTAAGGGTCTTCCTGCTCGACGCGCTCCACGCCATGCGCAGGAACGATCGCCTCCGTCTCGGGCATCGCCTCCACCGGCACCGTCGCGGCTTCGCTCAAGCGACGCAGGCGCACGTCGCGAGTGCGCACATAGAGTTCGGCACCACCGCCCTTGGCGCGCGTTGCGTAGACCTTGAGATAGCGTCCGTCCTTGGTGCGTCCGCGCACGTCGACTTCAGAATCTTTGAGGAGGTAACCCGCCACGCGCAGGCGCCCCTTGCTGTCCGCGGAGAACGCGGGGATCTTGGTTTCGACCACCGAGGCCCGCACTTCGGCGAGGGCCGAGCGCGTCGCCGCGAGGGCGAAAAACGCAACAGAGGCAAGGACGACAAGGCGAGATGATTTCATTGTGCGAACTCCCGGAAAATGGGTGAGTTGTATTCTTGCGCCGCCAGGCCCATAGCCTGACGGAAGAGCTCCCGAGTGCTCCCGCCCACGGTCGAATCACGCGAGCTGCACTCGCCGAACTTGAGCTCTGCTCCCGTCTCGACGTCGCTTTCGAGGCGGTCAAAGCAGGTGATGCGCCCATCCGGCAAGCGTTGTACCAACGACACGAGCATCAGAGACGAAATCAACTTGAGGTCCTCGAGACGCTTGCGCACCGCTTTGGGCGAGCCATTGTCGACGAGCGTCACGAGATTTGCCTCTTCACCGAACATCTCGTTGACGAGGGTGCTGTACGAAGCCGTGTTCATCACGAGTAGTTCGCTGAAGTGCTTGATGAGCTCTTGTTTCTTCTGCCGCTTCCCGGGAGGAAGATCAGCATCGGGCAAGTTGAAACCCTCGCCCTGAAGGCGCTGAGCCAGTTCCTCGCGAAGCCGACGATCTTCGTCGCGCACGAAGACGCGGGCCGAGCCGTACCAGTTGGAGAGCGAATCAAGATTTTTCGAGAAACGAAACGCGAACTCGGCCAGAAGCGCCGCCGACCGAGCCGTGGTGACGACTTTCCCCCCGCTTCCCGTAACGCGTGGGGCGAGAGAAATGCGTGCGCCCATGGTTTTCGATTCGTCGGAGGTCTCCCTTCCGTCTCCGTCAATAAGCACCAAGTGGCGGTCCTGAACATTCGAGAACGAGAGTTGAAGGAAAGCCAGCGACAGGGCGTGGGCATCCGTGGGCAACACCGCGCCGGACGTGGCCAGGCTTTCCAAGCTAGGGATGCTCGCCATAGGCAAGCCGTTCTTCCACCAAGTGGCTCCGGGGTTGAAGGCCATCGAAAAGTAAGTCACTCCGCTCACGAACTCGAGAAGTTGCTCGGCGGAAATCGCGTCGTTCTTGCCCAAGGGCAGTCCCCGGGATTCGCGGTAGTCGGCGCTCTGCTTGGAAACCGGATCGCGGCAAGGCTCGGGCACATAAGGCGATCGAGCCAAGGAGAAACTTGCCGCAGTCTTCGAAAGATTAAGAAGGTCCTCTCTGGCGAGCGGCGTGCGAAAATCTTGGCGCACAAAAGAACCCGGCGTTTTACAGACGCGGAAGGCGTTGCTTTCCTTTCCGTCCAAGAGTCCCGCCAGCGGCGGCAAGCTCGATTGATGGGTTTCCCGATCCTCGCGCATCTCGGGTCGGTCGTAACCCATCACGGTGAGCATCTGTCCGAAGGAACGATGAAGCAGCATGGTCCCGCACGCTTGCTCCACGGCGGACTTGGAATTGATGCCGCGAATGGCGGCGGTCAATCCCGCGCGCTGGTCCTCGCGGAAACTGTCCCATGTGGGCTTCGTAAAAAGCGCCGTGTCGCGCTGGTAAACCCCCAGCATCGCGTTGACGCCTTCAATCTTGCGACGAATGGTTTCCTCGGAATCGTCAGGCCCTGGAGTGAAGGCACTGAAGGAAGGAGAGCCGTTTTTGAAGATGGCCTCCGGGAAGCTGCTCTTGAGCCGATAGCTGCCCTCAGGCACGAACGCCCCGGGGAAATAGACGTTCATGATGTCCTGGGTAAGGCTGTTGCGTTGATCGTAGACATCGAGCACGCCCAGATTCATCAACGTTCGGTAGGCCAGCATGATCGGCAACGGCGGCGTGGTGTCGTCGTCGTCCCGCTTCTTCAGCAAGCGGAGGATGTCGATCTTCTCGTCCACCAGAGCCAAGAACTGCTGGCGATCGGGAATCTGTTTCTCGCCGATATAAACAAGAGAATATTGATAGAGAGGACTCGCGGCGATGTCGATGCGGCCCGAAATCCGGTTCAGATTGATGCCAATGGACTTCGTGAGCTCGGCACGATCGCGGTAGCACTGGTCGACGACCTTGGGCTCGGTGGACCCCTTGCGCACCTTGCGGCAAGCCGCGGTTTCCTTTTCCTTGTCTGAGCCCTGCCAAAAGCGGAGAAAGTCCAGCGGGCCCCGCTTCTTGAGATTGGTGTCGTCGGTGATGTCGTCCACGGAGCTGATGGGTTTAGCCTGGCCGATCAGGCGGAAACGGCCGGAGTAGGGAGTGCCCGCGCCCGCTTGGTTCAACCAATCACAAGCCGTCAGTTTGCCGAGCCCAGGGTACAACTCCTCGCCGTCCGCCTCCACGGGTAACACCGGCTGGATGAGCGAGGGATCGAGCGTGGGAAATGCGTTGCGCGAAACGGGCTCGCGTTGCAATCGAGTGCAAGAGGTGCCGAGAAGTGCGAGTACGAAAAGCCTAGAAGAGAAGGACGACATCGACCCTCCCGTAAGGCGTATAGACCGTATTGCGACCTGCGAAAGGCTGCGACCACGTGACACTCACCTTGGCCGGCAGCGGGAAAGCCTTGGAGAGAAAAAGCGGAATCGAGGAGATTTCGGCGATCAGTTCTACGCCGTGAGTTTCTGAGTTCGTGTTGGCCATCCAACGTCCATAGTCGAGTTCACGCTGACCATAGACCATGTCTTGCGCGTGCACCGTGTACTGATAAGAACCCGTAAAACTCACCACTCCGCGCCACAGGCTAAACTGCAATCCCGTATCGACGTCGAGCTGGGATCCGTACTGTCTTTTTACGGTCTCGATTTGATACGGGTCGTTGAGGTCGGGAAGCGGCTGGTCATTCGTGCGAGCAAAGGCCATGGTGCGTTGCACGGGCGAGCGCCAAATTCCCCAGACCGACGAGCTCCAGCTAAGCACGCCGGGAATCATTTTCACTTCGTGGATCGAGGCCGCCTTCAGCGCCCAGTTGCCCTCGGAAATCTCGCGATCCAAGATGTTGCGCAGGTCGGGGCGCTGACTACTCGTGGGCACCTGCACCCGTGCGCGCAGAGCGAGTCCGAGCCAACGATCGGAGTAATAGGTGTAGCGGCTTTCAAGTTCCAAGTCGCCAAGGCCAGAGGTGTCGAGCGGGGCGAGCGAGTTGTACCCGCGGCTCGTGAAAATGGAGTCGGAGAACGCCGCCGTGTCGATCTTGGCGTTGCGCACTTCCTGCAGGCCTTGCTGAATCTGGGGCACGTCTCCCATTCTCTTTGCGATGGCCTCGGCGTTGTTCACCACGGAAGCGTCAAAGTTCACGCCCACGTTCCGATGAATGATCGGCACGATCGCACCGAGCGAAAACCGATCCGTCACGCCCCACATCAAACCGGTCACGTAGCGAGTCTCGTTGACCTGAATACTCGCGGCTAGATCGGCGTGGAGCAGCTGCTCGCCCAAGCCGGGTTCGAACTCGTTCAGAATCTTGATGAGCTTCTGAAGCTCGGGCTGCCCGGCCGAAATATCCTGAATCGAAACCGAACGATTCAACGGCTGCACGATGGACTCGAGCCGACCCTGCGAGTTGAGATTGGAATCGATCCCCTTTCCGTAGCCGTACACGAAGGCTGCGGCCCGAACGCCCTTGGGCAACGGGTCGGTCCCCACGTAAGCAAAAACGAAGCTCGGAAGCAGGCCGAGAGCGAGGCTCAACACATGGAAACAACGAGACTTTTTATTCATTTCTCGTCCTCCCATCCCCGACATAACGCGCCATATAAAAATCAGTTGTTGGCGTCCGCCAAACGGACTAAATAGGACTGGTATCCAAAGCTTAGTGAAAATACCCGGAGGCTCAGTCCCGTGAAAAGCGCAAACTTCGCCCTCTCTGTCTTAACTTTTGTCACCACGGGTTTTGGGTTCCTTTCTCCCGCGCAAGCCGTCGCCGACGAATCATTTTACCCAGCGGCCGAAAACAAGACCTCCACCGGCCAAGACTCCTTGCGCTCCAAGGCGGCGTGCTCGCTCAACGTCAGTGCCCTCAAGATGGATCTCGTGCGCCGGCCTTACCGTGAATTCACCGTGCGGTCCGAGGGTCTCACGGTGCCCCCGCTACTCGTTCGCGGCGAAGAAGCCCGCAACAAAATGCCCGATCGCACGCTGAGCGCCACCCAAGTACAGTACGTCTTCGCGTTCGACAGCAACTACAGCCTCGAAGTCACCACTACGCGCGGACCCAATGCCAGGGTCGTCGAGTTTTCGCTTTTTAAGGGCGGCGCAGGGTCCGTGAAGATCGCCCTTTGCCAGAGTATCCGCTAGGGCTCGCTGATCACAGGGGGCTATTCGGCCCAATCCAAGGACTCTTTGAGAGCCTCGATCGCTCCCGCGGTCGGGGCTTCTTTGTGCTCGGTACGGAAGTACAACCAAAGCGTGCCTTGCGCCAAGCCCTCAAGCGCATGCACACGACGGCCCGCCTTGCGGAACGCGCGATGCACTAAGACGGCTGAGCGCCCCACCCACATCGGGAGACTGCGAATCGTGGGCGCCTGGTCTCCCAGAGCGAGATCCACGTACTTCTGGAAATAATCGCGAAAGCTGATGTTGAGATCCACCAAGAGGCGGGTGTGAACGAGATTCGTGCCCGTTCGCGGCTCCGGACGAAGGGCTTCGTTGGCCACGGCCTGCGCCACGCGGTCGAGCCCCACGATATTGCCTCCTCCTGGCGGGGAGAACTTGAGCCGACCGTCCCGCAGGGCGCGTAAATGCCCCCGCGAATTCTTGAAGTTCTCCAGCGAGCCATGAACGATCCCGGGGCAGAACACCGTGGCCGGAACGCGAGCTTCGGCCAACACCTTCCGGTGGGCGCGATGCTTGGTGGCGTAGTAGTCAAAGTCCAGACCCGCGAAGCTTTCTTCCGGAAAATCTTTCTCGCTTCGGACCTCCGCGGTCTCGGTTCCGCCGAAAGCCACGACCGAGCTCATAAACACGAAACGCCCTTGCAATACTTGGGTCCAAGCGAGGAGATCCTGGGTGACACCCACGTTCATCCGCTCCTGCTCCTCAGCAGAGCCCGTGCGGTGAATGATCGCGGCGAGATGCAGCACCGACGCGCCCTGAGCCTCGGGCTCGAGCGCCTTCAGCGTTGCCGCAAGGGAAACGGCATCAACCAGATCGGCCTGCACCCAACGAAGCTTATCCCAGAGATGCGAAAGCCCATGCTCCTGCAAGCGCAGCGCAAAAAGGCTCGAAGTCTTCTCCGGCACGCGACGTCCCAGCAAAAGCAAGCGGTCGGGCGCGACTTCCTTGAGGAGGCGGGCCGCGACTTCGCTGCCGATAAAACCGGTGGCGCCGGTCAAAACGATCCGCGGCTCCATCACGAGCTCGTGCGCCAGGCCAACGCCATGACCCACTTGGAAGACCAGTTGGTGCGCGTCTGCACCGAAAACTCTCCGCCCTGAGTCAACACCGTGAGCGAGTTCGGAGCCGTGCGGCGGAACTGACTCAAGACGATCTTCTTGTTGTCGGGTGCCAAGGCCTTGAAGCCCGCCTCTCGGCTGCTCCATTCCTCAATCACGGCACGCGGAGATCCCGCGCGAGCCATGCCCAAGCGCCGTTGAATCCACTCGGGATTGTCCAGGATAGGGCGCGGCATGAGCAGTTCCAAGTCGACGCCGACCGACGTGCCGTAGTGCGCCTCGACCTCGACCGCGTACCAAATTCCGTCGGTGCCTTTTTTGTGAGTTCGGGAAAAGTTCTCTTTGGCCGGGCCGTTTAACTTAAGCTTGAGGAGACCGAAAGTCTCCGCCTGAAACCAACGGTAGGAGGCAATCCACCCGTCTTCTTCGGCGCGTTCTAAGAAGGACCGAAACCCTTGGCTGGGGTTGCTGAGTTGTTCCATATCTAAGGACTCTCCGCTGTCGTTACTCGATGCTCTATACGAGCTCGAGCCCTCGGACCTTCACGACAGCTTCGTTAATGACGGTTCCCAGCGGCTCAAGCTCTAGCGAGCTTAACAACGATTTTTCTCTTTGGCTAACCGCGGAGTCCAACACCACGAGCATGCCGAAGCCCATGTTGAACGCCGTGAAGAGATCAAAGTCCGTCGCGTTCCCGCGCGTGCGCACTTCGTTAACCCAATTGGGATCGAGGGCGGGCCAGCGCGACAGATCGAAGCCGATGCTGCGACCGCGCGGCTGTGCGCGCAACAGATTCAACAGGCCGGAGCCGGTGATATGGTAGGCGGCCTGCAGCGCGTCGATCGCGTGGCCCTTGCCCGCGAGCATCTCGCGCAGACGGAAAAACTCGTTCACGTAGAGGCGCGTGGGCGCCATGAAATGTTCGCGGATGAAGCCCGCATCTTTCTGGGTGTCGAAGATTTTGCGCAGCCAACTAAAGCCGTTCGAGTGCGGGCCGCTCGAGCGCCAGCCCCACACTTCGGCCCCGGGTTGGATACCCTCCACCGAAAGGAACTCGCTAGGCTTCAGAAAGCCCACGGAAAATCCGGCCAAATCGAAAGTGCCGTTCGGGTAGAGATCCGGGAGCTGTGCCGTTTCGCCGCCCACGCAGATCTGATTCGTTTCGGCACAGGCCTGCAGCAGGCCTTCGAGAAAACGATCGAGGACCGCACCGTTCTTGAGTAAATCCTTGGATCCGACGGCGAGGTAATCCAAAAAGAGGGTGGGACGAGCACCTACGCACAGGACGTCGTTGGCGTTCATCCCGAGCAGATCGCGCGCCATGTCTTCGGCGCGACCGAGGCCCGCTTCGGTCCACAGAAGTTTCGTGCCCACGCCGTCGCAGCTGGTGGCCACCCACTGGGACTCCGAGAGCGCGTAGACGGCGGCGTAGTCGCCCACGCCGGAGATAAGTTTCTTTTTGAGTTCCGGGGGCGCGAGCCGCGTGAAGCGAGAAGCAATGCCCTCGACCCAGGCGTCGGCGGCGTCGGTGTCGACCCCACTCTTCACGTAAGCGGCGGAGCCCGAAGAGTTGCGTGCATCGTTCGTCACGAGAGGTCTCCTGTGTTGAAAAAACTTTTACGAGCCACCCGCTGACCTGGCAAGACGACTCGCACCGGAAACGTCGAGCGAAGCGTCGTGAACCCCTGATCACACGACCAAAACCTAGACACTTCTGAATATTTAAATATTTGATTTTACACAGAAAACTATGGTCCCTGACTTGCTCTATACGACTTGGGGGAACAATCATGACTTGGGGAAGCACCGTGCTGTTGGCATCGCTCGTAGGGCTCACCGCCTGCGATATTCCCGTGTCCTCGACTGCCAAGAAGTCGAGCGCCGCTACGCCCGAAAGCTCCACCACGGACACGCGCAAGTTCCCGCGCAACACGATCTTGCTTCCGCCCGATGACTCGACGGACCGCCGGACAGCCGCCCCCACGCCGACGCCCTCGCCGAGCCCGTCTGACCGTCCCTTGGATGAACCCTTCCATGACACCGACCCTCCTCGCTCCATCGCCTCGCTTGGCGACAGCATCACGGCCGGCGCCCTCGCCAATCTGGATCGCCGCACGGCCACAAGTCTCGGCACGCTCGGCATCCTGGCGTCGGAAGGTTTTCTGCAACTCTTCGGCAAGGGAAGCGGAAATCTCGCGCACGACCTTGAGCACCCGGATCTGAGCTGGTCTACGGGCGACTCAAGCAAGCTCTGGACCCACGCCCGCCGACTCGAGAGCCTCACTGGCCGCGCGCTTGAGATTGGCAACTTCGCCGTCTCGGGATCCGAGGCGAGCGACGTGCTGGACAAGGAAATCCCGGAGCTCCAAGCCTGGTCGCGCCGCATGTTCAACACCGACGCGCCGGACTACGTGACGCTGCTCATTGGAGCCAACGACATTTGCGCCGAGAACGCCGCCGGCATGACCCCCACCGCCGACTACAAGGCTCGCGTGCAGTCGATCGCCACCACGCTCCTCGCCAACTCGCGCACTCGAATGTTGATCTCGGCCTTGCCGAACATCGCATCCCTCAAAGCGAAAGCCGAGTCGGCGCGACTGCTCCCGCCGTTCTACAATCAGTGTCGCAATCTCTGGGAGACGCTGAACGTCTGCCCCACGCTCACTCGTTCCACGGGTGCCGAGCGCGAACTCGTGCGCCAGCGCGTACGCGACTACAACACGGCGCTGAGCGAAGTTGTCGCGGAGTTACGCGCCAGCAAGGGCGATCGTATCCGCCTGGCCACAGATACGGCCGAGGCCGACTACAACCAGAATCATGTAAGCGTGGACTGCTTCCACCCCAACCCCGATGGCCAACAACTCTTGTCCGACAACACCTGGAGCGCTACTTGGTGGGCAGCGGACTACAATGCCCATCACCGTTATCGCGAGTAACTGCGTCCCAAGGCCCGCCGTCGCCAGGTTTAGGATCGCGACGTCCTCAGTGCCAGAAGCGGCGTTGGCCGCGTACCATCATCTGAATATTCAGACGGCGCGCCTCGTTGGCCACCTCGTCGTCGCGCTTGGAGCCGCCCGGTTGGACCAGACGTTTGACACCCGCATCGGCCAACACTTGGAGCGAATCTTCAAACGGCAAGAAGGCGTCGCTGAAACACACGAACTGGTCGAGGCGAACGTTGCGACGAGCGGCAAAATCCTTGGCCCGAGGCAGGGCCAGTTGCTTGAGGGCTTCCACGCGGTTCGGCTGTCCTTGGCCCGCCCCGGCGAGAAAGGCCACTCGCGACTCCTCGTGGAAGCCGCACACCGCCATCGCATTGGACTTTGAACAAGCCGCGGCCCATTCGCCAAAAGCCATCAGAAGTTTTTCGGCATCGAGACTCGTTTCCGTCATGTCGATCCAGTCCGGCTCCTGCCAGAGTTTTCCGAGCAGGCCCGCGTGAACCTCCTGCGCCTCAGGCTTCTTACCGAAGAGGTGCGGATCGGCGAGCAGAATGCGCAGCTTAGGCTTTTCCGCGTGCAGCCTTTCGGCCCATTCGTCGGCCTCCGAAGTGCGGGGAACGACGAGCAGCTCTACGAACTTCTTGCGCAGCACTTCCGTGATGGCCGTGTCGGGCAGAAAGTTGAAGCCGAGAATGCCCCCAAAGCGCGACACAGTGTCGCCTTCCCAGGCCCATTCGAAAACCTTCTCTTTGCTGGCGCCTTCGAGGCCAGCCGCAAAACCGCAGAGAGTCTGGTGCTTGATCACCGACACCGCTGGACTTGCGCTCTCAAACGGAAGCACTGCGCGCAGAGCCGCCTCCGAGTCGCGCACGTTGTTGTAGCTAAAGGATCCAAGAAAGCGCAGCGAGGATCGGCGGCTCGGGAGGAACTGGGCCTTTTGATGCGGATTCTCGCCGTAGACGAGGTCCGGAGAGCCCGCCCCGCCCGTGAGGTATCGCCATTGAAAATGCGTCACGATGGACTCATCCAACCGAGCCACCACATCAAAAGCCTCCACCGCGAAGCGCATCTTCAAGCGAGGATACTCCTCTTGGGGAGCCGCAATGAAACGGGTGTACTGGTCCGGACGCGTGAACACGAAGACGTGCGGATGATTCTTTGCGGCCGCACGCACCATCGTAGGGCCACCGATGTCCACCCACTCCATGAGCGTCTCCATGTCTTCGGATTGCGCGGCTTTCTCCTCGAACGGATAGAAGTTGCACACGACCGCGCCGATACGGAAATCGTAGGGCCATTCGGCCTCGTCGCGATCCGGGCGGAAGAGCAAACCGCCGAGCACCTTGTGGTGCAGAGTCTTGAGACGGCCGCCGAAACGCTCGGGCTCCTGCGTCAGGTCCGAGATGTCGATGACCTTGAGGCCCTCCTGTTCCAGGACAAGCCGGGTCTTGCCCGTGGCGACAAGTTCATAGCCCAGGTTCGCCAACGCACGAGCGATGGAACCCAGTCCGTCTTTATTGGAAGCCGAAAAGAGGGCTATGTTTCTCAAAGGGTGTCCTCCAGCAAAGCTTTCACAAGGGTCACGCCGTCGCTTTCCGGGGCGTAAAAGGCAGGGCGAAACTGCGGAAAAGTTTCCGTGGGTAACGCGTCGGGATCGTCCACTTTACGGGCGGAGACTTCGGGGTGCGGCATCAGTCCCACCACTTTAGAGGAGTGGTGCCGAGTCACAAGACCCGCCACGTCGTCTTGACTCCCGTTAGAGAACTCCGCGTCGCAATAATGCAGGAAAGGCTGCGTTTCCGGGGACCATTTCCCCGCCAAGCGCCCTTCCCCGTGCCGAACCGACAAGCGCAAAGGCTTATCCGCTAGGCTGCCGCCCGCGCGACACTCGACCCAGCGATTGATGAAGCCCAGCCCCCGGCCGTCGCGCCGATTGTGCAAAAGGCGCAGATCCGGGCCGAAGAGTTTGGTTTCGACGAGCACTTGGAAGCCGTTGCAGACGCCCATCAGATTTACGCCGGCGGCCAAGGCTTCTTTTAGGAAACCAATGCGCGCCAGCTCGAAGGCCAGGAGCTTGCCCGAGCCGTAGTGATCGGCGAACGAGAAGCCGCCGGGAAGAAAGATCCAATCTCCGGCTTTGGCGAGATCTTTGAGTCGGAGCCGGCCGCCGAGGAGCGCCGGCACGGGCAGGTATTCCGCCTCGGCCTCGAAGGCCGGGAGGGTGAAAAAGCGGAAGGCTTCGCGCTCGCACTCGATGCCTTCGCCCGTGAGAATCCAGAATTTGCGTTTCACGCCGCTCATCCCCAGAACCTTGCCCGTGTTTTTTCGAGATAGGCCGTTTCCAAAGTTTTGAGATCGAGTTCGCGGCCGCAGGAGAAACGCAGGCGCGGCACGTTCACCACCACGCCAAAACGCCGCAGGCCGAGCGGATGGCGCTCGAGGTCGTTGGCGAGGTGCGGATCCGCGGCGACGATCACGCCGCCGAGACCTTCGCCGAACCAGGTGAGCACGTCGTCCGCGGGAAACTCGAAGAAAACCCCGAGCCCGCGGCCGAGCGACATCTCGAAGGCGGACTGCAAGGCGCCCCCTTCGGAGATGTCTTTGGCCGAGCGGAAGAGTCCGCCGTGCACGGCAGCCGAGAGATGTTGATAGCGCTCCCGCAAACGCTGCGACAACTGTTCGAGATCTTGGTGGCGCGCCTGCGGGCTCGCACCCCGAATGACTTCCGTGCGTAGGGCCTGCGGGGCGCGAGACTCAAAGATGCGCTCCCAAGCGGAGTCTTTGAGGCTCGTTTGCAAGGGCGGCAGCCAGAAGAGCACGTCGTTGGCGCGCGAGAAGTGCGCGCCCGGCACGCTGGACTTCGGCCCGGCGGAGGCGCCCATCGAAACCACGACGGTCTCAGAGCAGGCGAAGTCGCGCGAATTATTTTTCATGCTGTCTTTGCCGCTGATCAGCGGCACGTCGAAGCTGCGCACCAAGTGCGAGAGCGTCTCGTTTGCGCGGACCAAGCGCCACAAGCGGCGTTCGCCCTCGGGATTCGTGGGCGAAGGGATCGGATCCGACCAGCAGAAGTTGTCGAGACCGCCGGAGGTTTCCAAGCGCGCGCCGGCCAGGACCGCGGAGCGCATGGCTTCATCGAAGGAGTGGATCACGTTCTCCACCACGTCACCGCGCCAGGGGGCGAGGCCGTGGGAGAGCACGAAGGCGGCTTCGCCGGCCTCGGGGATTTCCATCAAACTGCCGTCTTGCGGCGTGCGGCCCGTGCGGCCTGAGAACGGCTTGCGGAGCGTGCGGCCCTGGACTTCGTGATCGAAGCGGCGGACCACCCCTTCGCGCGACGTGAGGTGCACGGAGGAAAGCATTTTTACGAAGTCGGCGAGCACGTCGGGCTTGCGCTCGGGTTTTTGCGCCGTTTTGGCGAGGAGGACTTGGTCCTCGGCGGCCTGCGTCCATTCGCTCGAGAGTTCCAAGCGCGGGCAACCTTCATGCAAGAACCTCAGCGGAATATCGACAAGGACTTTGCCATCGTAGTGCACGCGGAAGAATCCGGAGTCGTTCAACTCGCCCAGGCGATCGAAGTCCACGCGCCATTCGCGGGCCAACGCCTCCAGGGCCTCGGACTGGGCGGTGCCCACGGTCATGCGCTCCTGGGATTCCGAGAGCAGGCGCTCCCAGCCGTGGAGGCCTTCGAATTTCAGCCGCAGGTTAGAGACGTCGATCTCGGCGCCGCCCGTCGACTGCGCCATTTCGCCCACGGACGACGCGAGGCCGCCGGCCCCGTCGTCTGTGACGGTATCGATCAAGTTGCGCGCCTGGGCGTCCATCAGGAAGTCCGTGAGGCGGCGCTGAACGAAAGCGTTGGCTACTTGCACCGCGGAACCCACAAAGTCCTCGCCGCGCAGATCGCGCGAGCTGAACACGGCGCCCCGCAGGCCGTCGGCGCCGGTGGCGCCGCCGAAGCAGTAAAGCTTAAGTCCAGGGCGCGGCTTCTTGTCGACGTGGATCTTTTTCAGCAGACCCACGGAGCCGGCAAAGACCAGCGGCTTCACCGCAAAGCTCGGATCAAAAACGACCGAACCTTGCACCGTCGGGATGCCGCTTTGATTGCCGCCGTCTTCGATGCCTTTGATCACGCCGAGGCGAATCACGTCCGCGGGGAGTGCATTCTCCGGGCGGGCGTGCGAAGGGACACCTTTTTCGGGCGGGGTTTCGAAACAAAGCACATCCCAATTGGCCACCGGCAAAGCACCCAGGCCCGTACCCAAGATGTCGCGATGCACACCCACGATGCCCGTGGAGGCGCCACCGTAGGGCGAGATCGCGGACGGACTGTTGTGGGTCTCCATTTTCAGACAGTACGCCCAGTCGGTCGGCGTGCCGTCGGTTTGGGTGAGCGAGAGGACTCCCGCGTTGTCGACGAACACCGAAAGGGCGCGACCAGGATCGCGCGCCAGGATTTCGAGCGAAGGTTTGCGGATGTGGGTCTTGAAGAGGCCGTCGGTCTCCAAATGGAGAGTGTCGCGCGAGCGCACGTGCGCCGCGAAGATCTTGTGCTTGCAGTGCTCCGACCAGGTTTGCGCGAAGACTTCGAGCTCGGCGCGTGTCCAAGGGCGACCGCGCTTTAGGGCCGCGCCCGCCAAGGCTGCGGTCTCGGCGGGCGTAAACTCGAGCCCGATTTCGGTCGCGGGCTTCGTGGCGAAAGAATCGTCCGGACGCGCGGCCAGGCGCGCGGGCTGAGCAAGTTTTTCGCGCCAGGCCGGCAGCGTCGACACTCGCAGTTCCTCGATGGCCGGCTCGCGCCAGGTCCACTCCAGGCGCTTCAAGGTGTCGTCCGGCACCTCGGTATCACTGAGGATCAGTTGATCCACGCGCATGCGATTCTCGGGCTGGCCCAATACCGAGGCCACCGATGACACCATCGGATTGCCTACGCCTTCACGCAGCGCGCGGACGACGAGCGGATTCTGCGGAGAGAGAGTTTCAGGGGCGATGGCTTCGGGAAAGAGTCCGTGAAAGCGCTCAATCACCTCGGCCGACGCATCCCACAGCACCACGCCCAAAAAACCCTGGGCCGGGCAAGCGGCCGGCCAATCGGTCGGCAAGGAGTGCGGCAGCAAGAAGTATTCGGTGCTCATGGCAGAATGTCCGCTCTCCAATCGAGAAGGTTTTTCCAGGGAGATTCCACGACGGATTCAAAGACGGCGTCGCCGGCGGCCAGCAGCGTTTCCCCCGCACCCACCACGTAAGCCACGCGCCCCTTAAGGCTGCCGCTGCGGAAAAGCACGCGGTCGGGAGTTTCGGGGAAGGTCCAAGCCGGAATCTCGAGCGCCGGCGCCGCGTCCGGATACTCTTGGCGCACGAGCGCGAGACATACGGCCGAACGAGCCGCCGTAACCTGAGCGACGGGAGCTTTGAGGTCCAGCTGGAGCATTGAGCGCAGAACGGGGCTGTCGGGCCAAGAGAGCACGAGCGCTTGCGTTTCGGGATCGCCAAAGCGCGCGTTGTACTCGAGCAACTTCCAGCCTTGAGTTTTGTCTTTGAGCAGACCGAGATAGAGGATGCCGCGGAAAGGCGCACCGGAGCGCGCGACTTCTTCCGCGGTCCGCTGCGCCCAATCGCCGAAGAGCTTGAGATCTTCCGCGCTGAGCTCCGGATGCGGAGCGTGCGCCCCCATGCCCCCGGTGTTGGGACCTTCGTCGTGGGGAAAGCGGCGCTTGAAGTCCCGAGCGGTTCCAAGGAAGCGACACTTGACTCCGCTCCCGCCGGTTTCCACGGCGTAAAATGCCGAGGCCTCGAAGCCGCTCAATTGCTCCTCGAGAACCAGCGAACCACGCTGGCCGAGCTTCGCGATGGAGGATTCCGCCTCGTCCCAAGTCTTAGGAACCACCACGCCCTTGCCGGCCGCTAAACCATCGAACTTGACGACGGGCGGATGCGCAAAGCAACGGAGGTCTTCGGGCTTGGTGCTGTAGCCGGGAGCACTCACCCCTGCCTTGTCAGCAATCTCACGCCCAAAAGCCTTCGACCACTCCAGACGGGCAGCGTTCTTGCGAGGACCATAGGTCCACACGCCCTCCCCATCTAAGCGATCAACGACGCCTTCGGCGAGATCGGCGTCTTGACTGATCCACACGGTATCGGCGCCCTTGGGATCGTCGACCACTTCGCAGCCTTCCCGCGCGAGGCGCCAGCGCAAGGCCGTCTCGCGCCCTCCGACTCCCATCACGAAAACCTTCGGCCGGACACTGTCGGCACGAGCCCAGTTGAGCAGCGCCGTGGACTTCCCCGATTCCAGAGCGTCGGAGAACGCAGCATAGAGCCCCTGCAGACGGTTGACCCGCCAAGCACCGAGGCGAGGCGGCGGGGCAACTTTCGCCCGCCAGCCATCCCCGTTGAGCTTCTTGGACTGAGTCACTTCCCAGGCCCATACGGTCGCTCCGAGCCACTGGCGCAGCAACTCCTTGGAGAGTGGGACACTTTCAAGTCCGGGCAAGGTTACGCGCATCTCGTCGAGCGTCAGGGCGTCGACCAAAACAATCTCACCCGTCCTGGAATCCAAAGCGCACTCGATCTTGCCGTCCCAGAGTTCGAGCCCGGCAGCACGCAGTTCCGCGTGCAAAAAAAGAGCGGACTTCTGGGCATAGTCGCGAAGGCGATCGAGAATGTCGGCTCCACCGGCGAGTTCCGCCGCTTCCGCATCGTCCAGCATTCGATCGGAGGATTCCAACTTCGTGGAAAACTCCACGCGCGGAGTTCCAAAGCGGGCGTAGGGAGCTAAGCTCGGCTCACGTTTGAGCAAACTCGAACCCGGCACCACGCCCCAGCGAAAAATCACTTCCAAAGGCAAGAACCTAAGCGGCGACGACTCAGCACCCGGAAACTTCGGATGAGCCACCCGCTCGAGCACGCAAATACCGTGCTGGGCCGAAAGCTCCGAACGAAAAGCCGTCTTCAGGCCCGCGGACTCGAAACGACGGAAAAAGTGCAGGGCGGAGCGTTCCAGCGCCTTTCCTTTTCCGGGAATCGAATCGGCAAGCGCTCCGTAATCGAAGACCGAAACGCGATCCGAGAACTCAAAGCCTACGACGTCCGGATTTCCGGGAATCGCCAGCAGGTCCTTCGACGATCCACGTCCCAGTAGCTTCATTTTGCGCGGTCCTTTCGTCTCTGCTCGAGGAAACGCTCGAAGCTCGCGTCTCGAGTGGGGTAATCGCCCGTGAGGCAGGCGGCGCAAAGATTCTCGTTGCGAAGAGCCGACTTCAGGCCCGCGAGCGAAATGTAGTAGAGACCATCCACGCCGAGACTCTTGGCGATCTCCGGGACCGAGCGTCCATGCGCCACGAGTTCCTCGGGATCCGGAAAGTCGATCCCGTAGTAACACCCATGCGTGATCGGCGGACAAGTCGACGCTAGAGAGACCGAAGCCGCGCCGGCTTCGCGTAAGCGCAAGGCCATAAGGCGGGAGGTGTTGCCGCGCACCACGGAATCGTCCACCAGAAGCACGCGTTGTCCCCGAATCTCGGGTCCTATCAGAGACAGCTTCTGATTGAGGGCCTTGAGACGCTGATCTTGTCGACCCAGGATAAAGGTGCGCGTGACATAGTTGTTCTTTACGAGAAACTCGCGATACGGCACGCTGAGCGTCTCCGCCACCGCGATCGCAGCCGTCCGCGAGGTGTCGGGCACCGGAACCACGAAATCAAACTCCGCGCGCGGGGAATGTCCCACGGGAAGCTGCCGGAAGATTTCGTGCGCCAGATCCTGGCCAAGGCGAAAACGGAGACGGTAGATACTTTCGTTTTTTATCTCAGACTGAGGCGAGGAGAAGTAAACCACCTCAAACATGCAGAAGCGCTCTTTAGAATCCGAGTTGCGCTTGGACCTAAGCACTCCCCGTTCCACGACGCCGTCTTTCGACACACGAACCCATTCACCGGGGCGGATTTCGTCCACCTTACAATCGGCGAGAATACTCAGCGAAGCCGTCTCAGAGGCGAGAGCCACGATGTCTCCCGAACGACCCAGGAAAAGGGGACGTATTCCGAACGGATCACGAAAGCCGAAGAGATCACCATTCAGATCTACGCCCACCACGGCGTAGCTGCCGTTAAACTCGTCGAAGATTGTTTGGACGGCCTGCAGAAATCCGCCGGCGTAGGATTGCTTCAGAAAAATTTGTTGAAGCACGTCGAGATCCGAAGCCGTATCGAGCTGTAGCTGGAAACGTTCGGCTAGCTCCGCCGTATTCACGATGTTTCCATTGTGCGCGAGCGCCACCTTAGGCGAACCTTTGACGAAGGGCTGCACTTCGCCAACACCGCCGGTTCCGGTAGTGGCATACCGGGTGTGAGCCACGGCCACGCCGGACTCCGGAAGTTCCGTCCAATCCTTCAGAGCCACGTCGATAAGCCCGAGGCCGCGCACGGTGGCAAAGACACCGTCGTCGCCGAGTACCGAAATTCCCGCGCCATCCTGGCCACGGTGCTGAAGTTTGAGCAAAAGATTGAGAGCGTACTCGGCTGCTCGTCCGTCGCTAGAGACGGGATTCTGGGGGTTCCGGACGAGTCTAACGCCTACGAGTCCGCACACGGCGGGCCCCTTTCTTGGGAGAAGAGTTTTTCTTGAGAATCAATTCGAGTTTCTGGCGGCTGCCCGAAAGCACTTCCTCGTTGAGCCTCGCCACGGTCAGCCCCTTGGGGAGCCAGCCTTGGGCAGAGACCACTTGAAAAAGCGTCTTACCGGTCCTCTCAGATTCGCGGGCGGCCTCGCGCACAACATCGTGAGCGTCACCAACCCCGTGCTTGGTGCCCAGCACATAAAAGGCTTCGGCCAGCACCGAGGGCCCGGCCGACTCCAAATGACGTTTCAAACTCGGTTTCACGACTTCCATGCGCGACAGCACCCGCGTGAGACGCTTAACCATAAGGTAAGCGATCGCAAAGACCTCAAAATGGAAGCGCCCCGACGCGGAGTTCGTGAGATCGCGCTGGTGTTCGCTAACGAGATCCAGTTGCAAAAGCTGCAAGCGCGAGAGCAGCACTTTCCACAGCGAGCAGACGTGTTCCAGATTCCAGGGATTGCGCTTTTGCGGCATGGTGGAGGAACCCACTTGGCCGGGAGCGAAGCCCTCAGCGATTTCGCCGATCTCGGAGCGGGCAAGATGGCGCAAGTCGGTGGCAAGCTTCGCTACCACCGAACAAAGGGCCGCCGTGTCCGAGGCACAGGCAAGAACGTCTTCGGGAGGCAAAATCTGAGTGGAACCATAGTGAGGCTTCAGGCCGAGGCGTTCCAGAAAATTCGCTTCCAGGACAAGAGGCTTTTTGCTGAGGAGCGACGAGGCATGGTAGCCGCCGATGGCGCCCGAGCTCTGGCCACGCAGGTCACCTACAGCCGCTAGCAAACGTGCTTCGATATCACCGATGCGGTCGAGGGCTTCGGCAAACTGAAGACCGAAGATCGTGGGCACGGCCCATTGACCATGGGTACGGCCTACTTGCGGAGTGTCTTTGTGCTCGCTCGCCCAGCGATGGAGCTCGGACTTGAGCCCTTCGAGCGCGGCGGCGAAATCTTCTTCGAAGAAACGTTTCAGACGCAAGCGCGAGGCCGTGTCCACCGTGTCGAAAGAGGTCAGCCCCACGTGAACCCACTCGGCTTGTTTAGGCAGGCCGGCCGCGCGCAACCGCTCGCTCAAGGCCTCGACCAATGCGCGTGTAGCGTGCCGGGTACGTTCTTCGATCTTTTCGACTTCGCGGGCGTGGAGCCCGGCGAAGATCTCTTCGAGCTTCTTGGCAGGCACGCGAGGGCAAATACCCTCGGCCATCAACGTCTCCAACCAAACACGCTCGACTTCTGCCTGCGTGGACAGCACGGACTCCTCGGACAGGGAGGCGGGCAAGTCTTTGGCGTAGCGAGTGTCGAGGGGGCTGAAGAGAAGATCGCTCATCTCAGTCCATTTCCTGGAAAGAGGGAATCGAGAAGGAGTACTTGGCGCGAAGCGCAGCCGTGCTCAGTTGGGCGTCGCTGGGCTCAATCGAACTCTCAAGCACCTTGGTCAAAACTCGCGGTAGCCACTTTTGCTCCGCCGCGCGCACGGCATTACGAACCGCCTCGGCATCCATCGTAGGCTCAACGGCCACCGGATGTTGGAAGAGCACCGGACCGCCATCGAGGGCCTTCGTCACCAGATGCACCGTAAAGCCGCTCACGGCCACTCGGTCGGCGGCATCCGCATGAACCTTGCGATCAAGCCCCGGGAAAGCCGGCAAAAGCGAGGGATGGGTGTTCACCACAGGGGCCGGGCAACCGAAGAGAAAGCCGTCACTCAGCAACGCAAAGTATCCGCAAAGAAAAACCACGGCATCTTCCCGCTGGCCGAGCTTACGAAACGCCATCGTTTCGACGGTTTCCTTGGCGCCTACTTCTACCTTGAGACCAAGTTGCGCGGCCACCACCACGGCTTCGCAATTACGATCCGTGACGAGTCCCAAACAAGCCGCACGCGTTTCCTCGTCGAGTTTCTCCCAGAGCGCCTTCAAGGTTTTCCCCGAAGACGACGACATCACGAGCCAGGGTCTTTTCATTCGCGCTTCCTCATTCCCATTCGATGGTGCCCGGAGGCTTGGACGTAAGGTCGTATACCACGCGGTTCACACCGCGAACTTCGTTCACAAGACGTGACGCGATGGCCTTGAGATCGGCCCAGGGCAACTCGGAGGCCTCGGCGGTCATCGCATCGACCGAATTCACGCAGCGAATCGCCACGACGGATTCATACGACCGGCCGTCGCCCATCACGCCCACCGTCGAGACCGGCAAAAGGACCACGAGGGCTTGCCAGGTTTTCCCATAGAGGCCGCGCTGCACGAGTTCCTGATGGAAAAGAGCGTCGGCCTTGCGGAGAATCTCGATCTTGGCGGGCTTCAACTCGCCTACGCATCGAATAGCGAGCCCAGGCCCAGGGAACGGGTGCCGCGCCAAGGCTTCGCGCTCAATACCGAGCAGCGCGCCGATCTCGCGAACTTCGTCTTTGAAAAAGGCGCGGAGCGGCTCCACCAGCGCAAACGGAAGGTCTTCGGGAAGTCCGCCCACGTTGTGGTGACTTTTGATGAGATGCGCGGGACCCATTTGGCTAGCCGCGCTCTCAATGACATCCGAATAGATGGTGCCTTGGCCAAGAAAGCGCTTGCCGCTGGCGGCATGGCGCGACGACTCCGCGACGTCGTCTTTGATTCGCCCATAAAAGGCGTCGATGAAAGCCTTGCCGATAATCTTTCGCTTCTTCTCCGGGTCGGACACGCCGTCGAGCTGCGACCAGAACATTTCGCGAGCATCCAAGACTTCCAGTCGGATATTGGGATATCTGCCAAAGACCTTCTTGAGGTCCGTGAGGTCGTACTCGCGCTGGAAACCATGATCGATAAAGAGAGCGCGCACCTTGACGACTTGTGCCAGCAAGACCGCCAGCACGGTCGAGTCCACGCCGCCGGAGACTCCGCAGACCACTTCCTCGACACCGGCCATCTCGACCTTGAGCTTTTGCTTGAGCTGGGCGAGTTCGTCGCCCAAGTTCCAATCGGATTCGAGACCGCAGATATCCTGAGCGAAGGCCTTGAGCAGCACGTCGCCCTCGGGAGTGTGGTGAACTTCCGGATGGAACTGCAGGCCCCAAAAGCGGCGGCCCGGAACGCAAAAGCCCGCAACCTGAGCCTTGCCCGTTTCGAGCAAAAGCTGAGCTCCGGGCGGAAGCCGGGTCACCGAGTCGCCGTGGCTCATCCATACGGAGGCGGTGTCGGGGAATGCTCGAGTCAGCGCGTCTTGGCGCCCGTCCACCGTGCGCCGCACTTGCCCGGCTCCGTATTCACGATGTGTCTGACCTTCCACCTTTCCGCCCAAGTGGCTGGCGAGAAAGTGGTAGCCAAAGCAGAGCCCGAGCACGGGCACGCCGAGATCAAGAAGCTGGGGATCCGGATCGATGCCGGTGCCCACGCTGTTGGGCGAACCCGACAAGACAATGCCAAACGGAACACCGGCCTCCGCCGGAATCTCAGCGGCTTTCGTGTTCCCTGGAATGACTTGCGCCTTAAACCCCAGACGGCGCAGGCGTTTCGCGATGAGCTGGGTGTACTGGGATCCGAAGTCGAGGACGAGAATCATTCGCCTCCCGATCCCCCTGAATAGTTCGGCGCCTCCGCCGTGATCGTGACATTGTGCACGTGGCTTTCCTTAAGCGCGCCGGGAGAGATGCGGCGGAAACGGGCCTTCTCGACAAGTTCCGCAAGCGTCGCCGCGCCGATGTAGCCCATGCCGGATCGCAACCCACCCATGAGTTGATGCACGACATCCGAGAGCGGGCCGCGGTAGGGCACGCGCGCTTCCACGCCTTCGGGAACGAGCTTCGAGGCTTCTTTGACGTCGCCCTGGAAGTAACGGGTTTTGGAGCCACGCTTCATAGCGCCGAGCGAACCCATGCCACGATAGGATTTATAACTGCGGCCCTGAAAGAGAATCGTGTCGCCCGGACTCTCTTCGGTGCCGGCAAAAAGCGACCCCAGCATGACCGCGTGCGCTCCGGCCGCCAACGCCTTGGTGATGTCGCCCGAATATCGGATGCCGCCGTCGGCGATGATGCCTACTTGAGGGTGCGGCCCACGCAGCGCGTGAGAGATTTCCCAGACGGCCGTGAGTTGAGGCACTCCCGCCCCGCTCACGATACGCGTGGTGCAGATCGAACCGGGGCCGATGCCCACTTTGACGATGCTCGCACCCGCCTGAACGAGCGCAAGAGCACCGGCGGCCGTGCCCACGTTGCCGCCCACGATCGGGATGTCTTTGAACTTCGCGCGCAAACCCTTGATCGTGTCGAGGATGCCTTGGCTATGCCCGTGTGCCGAATCGACGACGAGACAGTCCACGCCCGCGGCAACCAACACCTCCGCGCGTTCAATCCCGTCTTTTTCGCCCGCTCCGATGGCGGCTCCCACGGCCAGCGAGCCCCGCGCATCGCGCAGCGCGAGCGGATGGTCGACGGCTTGGCGCAAGTCCTTGGACGTGATCAGCCCCTTGAGCCGTCCCTCTTTATCAACCAGGGGAAGCTTTTCGAATTTGAACTTGCGAAAGAAATCCTTGGCCTCTTCGCCCGTGGCGTCCGCGGGCAAACTTTGCACCGGCGCACTCATCACGTCTGCCACGCGCAGGTTGGAATCGGTGGCGTAGCGAATGTCCCGGCCCGTGCACATGCCCACGAGCTTGCCGCCGGCTTCCACCACCGGAAATCCGGTGACGCCCGTTTCGGCAATCACTTGGCGGAGCTCCGTAATCGTCAGCGTGGGCTCCACCGTGAGCGGAGACGAGATCACGGCGTGCTGGAACTTTTTGACTCGACGAACGTCGGCGGCCTGCTCTTCGCCCGTACCGTTTTTGTGGAGCACGCCCAGCCCGCCCATGAGCGCGAGCGCGATAGCGGTCCGGCTTTCGGTGACCGTGTCCATCGCCGCCGAGAGCACGGGAATATTGAACGAAAGCGGGCCGACCTTCGTGGCCAGTTGCACCTGCGACGGCAGCACCTGGGAATATCCCGGCTCCAGCAAAACGTCGTCGAAGCTAAGCGACAGCGGAAATGCCGTTTCGAGGTTCGGGATCTTTGAGTCCAGCGCGGGACCGACGCTCATATTGGGGATATAGTGGCTGGCGATGAAAGTCGCAATTGTCGGAGCGGGAGTGAGTGGTCTTTCCGCCGCATATTTTCTCTTCGAGTACTTTCCTGACGCAAACGTAACCGTGTTCGAAAAGTCTTCCGGGCTCGGTGGCCGAATGGCAACGCGTCGAATCACGGGCGACATCCCCATTGATACGGGTTGTCAGTTTCTTTCCATCGACGACCCCGAGATTCTCGACTTCTTCCTCAGGTTCGCACCCGAAGAATCCCTACGTCCGATTCCCCTGCCCATCCTGTGCCTTCCGGACGGTTGGGTGGTTGAGCCAGAAGCTCGCTACTGCTTCGCCGACGGGATGACCCACTGGAGCAAGTCCCTCGTGGAAGCCCTCAAAAAGAACAAGGGCTTCACCCTTAAGCTCGAATCGCCCGTGGAATCGATCGAGTCTCTCACGGCCCAGGGCTTCGATGCGATTTTTGTCTCGGCTCCAGGCCCTCAAGCCTCCGCGCTCGGCGCCCGGGATGCGGTGGAGTACAACGCCTGCCTGAGCCTTGTTTTTTCGTGGCACACACCGCCCCACGAGGCCGTGGACCATTACGCTTTTCGCGATATCTCCAGTCGAGACGGCATCACGTGGCTGGCCCACGAAAGTCTCAAGCGGGGGCGCGCCGGCATTTGGCTCGCGCAGGTGTCGCACGAGAAGTCGCTCGAGTGGAAAGATAAGGGCACTGAGGAGCTCGAAGACCTCCTCGTGGCGGACCTTGCCGCATGGATCCCGGCTTTTGCCGAAGGCGAAAAGACCTTGCTCGACAAGAAATTCTGGCTAAACGCCTTCCCCTCGGCTGGGCGCGACATCACGGACCAACGTGATTTCGAGAGCCAGGAAACTCCGAGCAGCCCGAGAGCCCCGTCGTGCCCGCTGTACTTTATTGGCGACGGCTTCAAGGGCGTGGGCCGGGTGGAGAACGCCATCGAGAGCGCAAGGGCCTCGGTTCAAAACCTCGTGGGCCGCATTGCGGAGAGCCCTGTCGAAGCCTTGGACAAAAAAGACACACCAAGTAGCTGATATTACAAAGGCCCGGCCCTTGCTTTGCCCGTCCTTGGCAAAGCATGTCGCAAACAAACCATGCCCCTTCGGGCCTCTTTATCCGCGCCCTTCTGACCCTCGTGGTTCCCCTTGCCCTTGCGAGCTGCGGCCCCCAGAGCGCGCGCAGCGTTCAGGTGCCCACCGAAGATCTCCCTCCCACGGTCGTCACCCTGAGCTCCACCCTGAACGGCCAAGTCGAGCAGGTACTCAATGCCGCCTCGGACGACTCCTGCGACCCGGCGGACGCCCCTCTCAAAAAAGAGATCTTTCTCGCCCTCGAGGAAAAGAGCGAAGCCCTTCGCGGAGTCTTGACCCTGCCGCCCGCGCCCCCGACGGTCCCCTCGCCCACCCCCTCAGAGACTCCGTCTCCCACGCCGAGCGTAGGTCCGAGCCCCGTGGCTGCACCCGTGGCCGAACCCTCCCCCTCGCCCGAGCCCTCTTCCGAGCCTTCGCCTACGACCGCCCCCTCGCCGCGTCCGGTGCCGATGCGCGTGGGCCCCGCCCTTTTCTTCCGGGAATTGGCGCCGGCTAGCAGCGAGGGATGGTCCGAGCGAATTCTGCCGAGTTGGGCGGAGCTCCACGCCCTCTATCTAGCGATCAAGGATCAGGAGGTGGGCCAAGACTGGTACGACCTCAACGAGCAAGCACGCAGCGTGCTCGCACAGGACATGGCGCGCCTGATACGCAAACGCAACATGACGCTCAAGCGAAGCCAGATCGCGGACCTCGTGGACCTGCACGAACGGCTCTCGGCATGTCTCGCTTCGACCATCTGCCGACGCGCGGATCTCATCAACGAATTGCCGTTCCGTCTGAAGCTGCTGCTTTCGGTGTCGCCGAACTATTCGAAGCTCGCACAGCGCATAGAAAAGGCCCCGAGCCCCGAGACGCTTGCCAGCGATCTCGCCGCGCTCACCGAATGGGTGGGCCGCGATCGTCGTGCCGTGACTTTCGTGCGCCAATCAAACGTGCGCCTGGTCTCCCATAGCGAGCTCGCCGTCACCCTCGACGCCGGCGACTTTGCCGACGCCAAGGCGCGCGAAGCTTTGACAAATATTTTCCAAGAGCGCTGGCGCAGCCCTTTCCGCAAACTGCGCGTGGAGTGGGCCGGCTCCGAGCCGGAATCCGCCAACCCCTTCCGCCTGGTGGTCTCGTGGGCGCTCGGCAATCCGTCGTTCGTGGACTACGCCCGCCACGAAATGATCCTCGTACACGGGGCCCGCACCTGGACGTTGCAACACGAACTGGGTCACGCCCTCGGGCTGCCCGACAGTTACTTCGTGACTTGGAATCCGACAACCTGTCGCTACAAGATCGAATCCAACGGGGGCGACCTGATGTCCGCCCCGGGCGCCAGTGGCCGAGTTCTCGATGCCACCTGGAAAACTCTCTTCGACGCCTACCGCTAGAGAAGGTCGCGACGCCACAAAAAGAAGGCGGCGGTTCCCGCACCGGAAACCACCGCCTTAGGTAAGGACTCTTGCCGATCAGGACGAGACCGCGACGGCCGCACCCGCGGGGAATGCGGCCTCAGAACCCGACTTAAGCGTTGCCTTCGAGAATCTCGCCACCGATCGAGAGCGGCGGAACGAGTTGCTTCTTCTTAAGCTTCTCGACGAGCGTCGTGCGATTGAGACGCAACAGACCCGCGGCGCGGTTGCGGTTCCATCCCGTGCGCTCGAGGGCGTGCAAGATCAAGATGTTCTCGAACTGATCGACGATCGAGTTAAAATCGAGACCTTCCATCGGGAAGGTGAAGCGATCGGCCGCCATCTGGAGAATCTGCTCCATGCTCAGTGCGCCCTGCGGAATCGCTTCCGTCATGGTGACCGATTGCTGAGCGGTCTGTTCGATCGCGGACTTTGTGAACGTGTTTCCGGAAATCTTCATAGCTGACTCTCCCCCCAAGTCTTTCTCTTCAGAATTCGTTTCGATGTTTGGAATCTGGGCCTGCGGCACGTGAGCACCAAAGGTGCGTCGAGCATTCAAGAGATCGTCGTACTCGATCTCGGAGAAGCTCTTGCGACGGTACTTTTCCGGGAAGTCGAGCACGTCGATCATGCCGGACGACTTCAGGATCACCATGCGCTCAACCAAGTTCTCGAGTTCGCGCACGTTGCCCGGCCAGTCGTACGCCACGAGCGCGCGCAATCCGGCCCGGGTCATCCCCGTCACGCGACGGGATTTTTCCGTATTGAAGCGCTTCATGAAGTACTCCGCCAACATCGGAACGTCTTCCGGACGTTCCCGCAACGCGGGAATATGCACGGGAATCACGTTCAGACGGTAGAAGAGATCTTCGCGGAAGCGGCCTTCTTTGACCTCGAGCTCGAGGTCGCGGTTGGTGGCGGCCACGATGCGCACGTTCGAGTTGCGCGACTTCGTGGAGCCGACGGGCTCGTACTGACGCGATTGCAACACGCGCAGCAGTTTGACCTGCAAGGACGGTCCCATCTCGCCGATTTCGTCGAGGAAGAGTGTGCCGCCTTCGGCCGCCTCAAAACGACCTTCGCGGTTGGAGATGGCCCCCGTGAAGGCTCCCTTCATGTGTCCGAAGAGCTCGCTCTCGAGGAGTTCCCCCGGGATCGCCCCGCAGTTCACAGCCACGATCGGCGCGTTCTTGCGGTGCGACCGGGCGTGGATGCGCTGAGCGATCAGCTCTTTGCCCACCCCGGAATCACCGGAGATCAAGATGGTCGAATCGGTGTCCGCGACGGCGTCGACCAGGGTAAGGATGTCCTTGAGAAGCGGGCTTCGGGTTACAATCATCGGTTCCTTTACTTCGGGTTCACGGGCTTCGGGCTTGGCGGCAGTTTCGGAACGGAGCGAGAGCCCCATGCCTTTGAAGACGTCCTCGGCGGCCGAGAGCAACTTCGAGGGCATGCGGGGGTCCACCCACTGCCAGGTTTCACGCAGGGCGACCAATTGGGACTGGCTCCACTTGGGGGCCTCGCTGAGCGCAATGTGCCGCACGCGAGGAGCCACCATGGAAAGCCGCACCAGCTGCTCCACCTGACGAGGTTGTTGAACGTCCAGAGGCAGATAGAAAATCCCGTCGAGGTCGCGCGAACCCATTTCCTCGGTGGAAACGACGTCGCCCGATTCCAGCGTCAGCCCGAAAGCTTTCGCAAGACGGAAGATCTCCTCCATGTTCTGCACGCCGAGGCCGCTCCAACAGAGCTTGACCCCTTCGCGACGCAGAACTCGGTCGAGCCCTGCTACTTGATTGAGGACCGTCAGAATTTCGGCGTCGGAACGCCGATTCCGCAGCGGAGCCGTGGCCCCGCTCGAAATCGCAACCGTTCCTGTCCGCACCCCTTCGCAAAACTGGATTATGGACTCCAGCCCCGCTTGAGCTCCCAGCAATATGCCGGCGCTTCCGTGTGCCATCCTAAAGACCCTCCCCCTGGTTCTTTTGGACTCGCGTATAGAAAATGTTTCTCTATTTAAAATTAAACGGCCAATTCCTTGAACCGTCAATTCCGCGGCGTCTTGAATTTTGACACTAGCCACTTGCGACACGGTTAATGTCCAAGCGAATTATCTCGTTCGCACCCTGCTTAGGTAGCGTAGAGGGCTTTCAGAGGCATCTGACGTCAGAAATCTGTCCGTTAGGGTATGCTCACGAAAATGAAGGCAAAAAAACGCCGTCCCGCGGCCAAGCGCAAGCCCACACGCAAGCTAAGCCCTGCCCAACAACGTCATGCCGCCGAACCTCGGCTCGAGGAAATCCGCTTTCTCCAAGGCGAAGACTCTCCCGCCAAAGAAACGTGGCGAACCTTTCGCATCATGTCCGAGTTCATCAAGGGCCTCGACAAGCTCAACGGAGTTTCGCGCGGCATTTCCATGTTCGGCAGCGCGCGGCTTCAGCCCGGCTCCAAGTATTACGAGCTCTCGCGCAAAACGGCGCACGCTCTCGGCAAACGCGGATTCACGGTGATCACGGGCGGGGGCCCCGGCGCCATGGAAGCGGCCAACCGAGGTGCGCACGAGGCAGGCGCGCTCTCGATCGGCCTCAACATCAAGCTCCCCTTCGAGACGCACGTAAATCCGTACGTAGACATCACGGAGACCTTCAACTTCTTCTTCGTGCGCAAAGTGATGCTCGTGAAATACGCGCACGCCTTTATCATTTTGCCGGGCGGCTTTGGCACTCTCGATGAGATGTTCGAAGCGCTCACGCTCATTCAAACGGGAAAAATCTCCAACTTCCCGGTGATTCTGATGGGCAAAGAGTACTGGGCGCCGCTCCTAGACTGGATCCGCGGCACGCAGATCGCTCACGGAATGGTGCGCGTTGAGGATCTCAACGACGTTCACCTGACCGACGACCCCAAGCAAGTGGTGAAGATCGTCCAAGCGTCCTGGAAGCGCTACCTACGCGACAAAAAGAAAGAACTCGCCGCGCAGTCAGCACGCACGGCCGAATAGGTCCGGCTACGGACTTCGGCCTCGGCGCAATTTAGCCGTGCTTGGCGAAACGCTGCGAGCGTTTCTCGCGCGCTTCGGCGGCCTCGACGCAGTAACGCGTCCAGGGCTGCGCGTCTAAGCGACCTTCGTCGATGGGCTCTTCGGTGTCTTCGCAAATCCCAAAGCTGCCTTCTTCGAACTTGGAAAGCGCGTTGTCGATTTCACGCAACAAGAAGCGATCGCGTTCCTGCACGTTCAAAGTGATCGATTGCTGAACCATGGCCGCAGCATGGTCGTTCTCGTCAACGAGATCCTCGTGGTTGAGCTGGAGCGCCTCGATCCGACGCCCCTGAGAGCGGTTCATGATCTGAGCGCGGAGCTCGAGGAGCTTCTTGCGAAAATGAGCCTGCTTCTTAGCTTCCATGTGTCCCTCCCTCTAGTTGCCGACATCCCGCCGGCATTGGACAGACATAAGCATCGGGCGTTCCAGGTTAGAGCTTGAGAAGATAATTCTATTTTCGCGAAGGACGCGCTCGCAGGATCAAGCACTTAACGTGCAGCGTATTTTTTTGAGTCAGCCCCTTCTGCCCCGCCGTCAGCACCACGTCGCAATTAAGGCGTTGTAAGTCAGTCGGCCGACGGTCGGCGGGCGTGAGCGTCGGTTTTCCGTCAGCGGCTTTCGCGCAAAAATTTCGCGAAATAGCGATCCCGCACAAGGCCCCAATGGTCGGCGATTTCGCTTTTTTGATTGTGGTAGTTGGGCACGCTAGCGATCTCTAGGCTGTGCTCGCGAGTCGGGCCCGAGCGGGACACGTTGTAAAGTTGATGCGCCGGCGAAGCTCGCACCCAGGCCGAGAACGAGCTCACGTCCGAGCCGTAGAGAGCATCCAAGAGGAACACATGGCCTATCGTGGTCGCCCGCGGATTCTGAGGCTTGGATTTGGCCTCTGCGAGGAGCGGCGAGAGCACCCGGTAGCCGGCACTGTGCCCGGACAATGTGAGACGCTGGCACTTTTGCCCGGTCAGTTGCTCGACCGCGGACAACAGGGCGTCGAGCTTGGGCAACGAGCCATAGTCGCGCGCCAGCGAGTAATTCGACCGGCCATGCTCGCCCACGGGGGCAATCATCAGAGTGTCGGGGGCTTCGGTCGCGAGGGCCTGGTCAAAGCGGAAGTAGCTAAGCGTCGACTCCGGTGTGCCGTCGAAGCTCGCAAAGCGCAGCCCATGGAAATGCGCCAAACACTTGCCCGAGCCTCGGTAATTCTTTGGTACGACAATGCCCACGTCCTTGCCGCCCACTTTAACCATGCAAAGGTAGCCGAAAGCTTGAGCATGGCAACGGGAGGAGCCGAGCCCATGCAGGACGGCTTCAGCATCGGAACTAAGCGCAATCCCGCCCGCGCTCTCGGGGGCATGCGCGGAATCTTGAGCGTGAGCCGCGAACGCTACGACAAAAAGCCAAGCCAAAATTCTCAGTCCCAAACGAGCCATGCCTCATTGTACACCATCGCCCCCCTAGAAATGTTCGAGCTTGAAACCCCGAAGACCTTCCAGTAGTTACTAGGGCGTCCGTACCAAAGGGCCAAGGTAGCACAGTGGTAGTGCACCGCTTTCGTAAAGCGGGGGTCGTGGGTTCGATTCCCATCCTTGGCTCCATTTTTCAGCCCCGTCTCCCCCTCGGGGGAGACGCTAAAATCCCGATTTTCAAATGGAAAGACGTAACGTTAGCCGTAACGGTGAAGTCGAAACACCGTACAGATGTAACGTCGTTACGAGGTACTAGAGGACACCACGAGACACTTCTCGCCGTTGCTCCCCTCCCACCAGCCTCCCATGCTTGAGAGCATGACGAAAACAGTTGTTACACCCGTACCGTTCTTGAAACTAAAAACGGGAATTGCTCGCCCGTGGTCATTTCAGACAATCGCTCCTATCGACTTAGTTGGCTGATTCTAGCCGAACAAAGGAGATCGAATGAAAGCTAAAATTTCTCTCAAACAGGTCGAGCGCCACTTGGACCCGCGCCTTAAAAAATCGAAGAAGGTGAGCCCGAAAATTCTGATGAAAAGCGTCAGCAAGGCGATCAAGTCACAAAAGCGGCGGACATCGTACACCGATGCCATTCCAGGCAACTGGGGTAACCGCTACTTTCGCTGGGCGGTAGGAATGACTCTGGACGCATTCAACGCTGCTTGTGACGAGGAAGGAATCCCTCGGGCTGGGCTACTTTTTGTGAAACAGAAAACGGGGCTACCATCCGAAGGCTACATGGAGAAGTACATCAAGGAGCATGGGACACTTACTGACTACAAAAGGCATTGCGTTGAGGGGGCGGCACAGCTCGAATGTTTGCTCACTGACGGTTTGATCGACATCAACTGAATCCACCCGCGCCCTCGTCAGGCGCGGGTTCAGAGTTAAGAGCTAGCCCGATCTTCCGTCGAAAGAGGAGGGTCGGGTTTTTCGCTGTTTGCGTTTCCTGCGAGGCTGGCGGGAAGCTGATGCGCTGCGCATGAGTCAGGAAGATAGAGGCTGGTGTGCCTTTCAAGGAGCATACGCTGTCTGGACTCACCAGCCGTGAAGTATCCCGAGAATGCACGAACATCTCCGTGACCAGTCAGCGACATAGCTTCGTGAGTTCCAGCACCCAGCGCCGGAAACTGGGACGCAGCGAAATGCCGAAGGGTATGAAAATCGATTCCCACTCCACACTCTTCTCGAAAGAACCGCCGCAATGACTTGCCTGCCATGTTTGGATTGCGTGGCTTGGTCGATTCAACAGGACTAGGAAACAGGAACCTGCAACCAGGAGGAAGTAGGCCAATCTGCCTTTCGATCAGCTTACAAACACGTTCAGGAATCGGAAGGGTACGAATCTGCCCAGTCTTCGTCGATTTGATGATCCCAGAAATGCAAACCGAGGAGCCGATCCGGATTGTACGTTTGGCGCGGTCGTAGTCGGTAACTTCTAGAGCGAAAACTTCGCTCAATCGCAGCGACAGACTGCCGAAAACGGTAGCCAGAGTCATCCAATGAAGGTCTGGGCGGATACTGGATTGCTGCGACAGATTTCTAAGAATTCCTTGTACTGTCGCAGGTTCGGGGGCGCGCCTAACAAAAGATCGCCCTGATTTTCTTGGTAAGCGTTCCTTCAGAGGGTTCTCGTGGATGAGCTCCTCTCGATAGGCGAACGAGAGCACACTCATTACTGTGGTTACGGCCTTGTTGTAAGAGCCATCGGACCAGCCCATTTTCTTTTGCAATGCTTCAAGTTCATCACGAACATTGCGAGCCGAAAGCCCTGAAACACGATATCCGCCAAAGAGTGGCAACAAGTTCGTTTTCAACAGAGAAACGTATCGACGTCTCGAAGACTCGGCGATCTTGGTTGATCGATTCTCAATCCAAAAAGTGGCACAGTCCGCAAACGTCTTCTTGGCCGTCTCAGCGGGTAGATGAGACGTCTGAAGACGACGACGCAGTTCGCGTTCCGCACGAACCGCGTCTTCTTTCACGTCATAAGTTTCACAGTAGACACGTCCTCGAAATTCTAAGCGAACCTGATAGGCACGCGTCCCATTCTTTCTCGGTCTTGGAATAATCATGGCAGTTTCCAAAAAAACAGATCAGTTATTCTCGAACAATTTTTGTATCTAGAAATACCTGGAACTCATCTCGGCGGATGCGTATGCATCGTCTGCTGAACTGATGACGCTTCAGCCATCCTCTCTTGATGTACCTATCTATTGTTTTAAGTGACACGCGCGCAATTTCAGCGCACTCTTTGCGAGTCAAAAAATCAGAGCAAACCATCTGAGTCGTCCTCTTCGGAAAAGAGACGGTCCGAAATGACATAAAATCGCATCGATCGCGGTGGATGGTAGGGAATCTTCTCCGGAGTTGTGTAGCTACCTCCGTGTCCCATTTTTAAGAAATTCTGCTTCCTGAGCTCTATTTGGATGGGTCTGTAATCACAGTCATGGAAGATATCGTTACGAAATGCTTCTGGTGAAATGAGCCAGTCCGTTCCAATGGGGTTACCCTTGGAGTCTACAAAAACTCTTCGGAAACCTAAGCTTTCCTTGGTTTCAAAAAGTTTTCCATCCGCTTCGAGGACGCCGCCGGGGCCCCGCTTGAAGGCCACAAAACGACCCATATTTGCAACAATGAAAGAGCGAAGATGCTTGATGCCTTTGTGAGCTTCAGACTCTGAGGTGGTTCCCCTTTCAGTCACCCATGAATTGAAGATTGTCTTGGCGGCATTTAATGCGCTGCCGGAGGGCCAGGTGAGGACGCCAAGATAGGAGGCGAGTTCGCCGATTGAACCAAGAAAAGCGAACTTCATCGCAACTCGCTTTACTTGCCCATCCATACCTTCGGAGACCAGCTGGCTCCCGAAGTCTTCTTGGAAGTCTTTTGTGGTTTTCACGAGTCCCTCGAAGTCCTCGATCAACCGAGAAATCATCTCACGAGCGACGCTCCCGTATTCATCTTGCGCAGAAAGTCTCAAATACTCTGCCAGCTCTTGAGACGAGGAGTGCCCGTGAAGATTCTCAAAGATTCCGTATCCACGTTGCGCATCCGCAGAGACGTCAATCATTCGCACCTCTTGGCCAGCCCGGATCGCCTTGCCCCCTTCTCTCATAATCTGCTCAAGGGAGAGTTCGCCAGAAGATAGAAATGTTAGCGAAAATTGTGCGGGTTCGCGGACTCCGAGAAATTTAGTGGCTCTCACTTTCCCTTGACCGTTCCCCAGCATGTAAGAGATTTCGCCCGCTTTGCGAGGATCAACTTGTCCGATTTCGTCGAGCACGAGCAACGCATCGTTGTACTGAGAAGCTAGGATCTCTAACCCATTGTCTGTGGCTCTCCATCTCTGGAGGATCTGTTTAGGCTGACCCCATACAGACGCGGCCACCAATTGAGCGATCGTTTTTCCAGCAGAACTCATCCCTCTTAGGTGAAGTCCGAAGTTCTCATAGCTCAATGGGCGCAAAAGGATTGGAGCAAGCGCGGTCAGAATCGAGATCTGCAAACGGCTGTTGTCGATCGCAAATTTTCCAATCTTGTCGTTCCAACAGGCAAGTGAGCCATTCTTTTCAAATTTTATTTTCGGAGCATTGCCAGGTTGATAGATGACTCGTTCGGCAGGGTCTCCAATAGTTTCATTTGGAAATACGTAAGCTGAAAAATTGCGAATCCATCCAGGACGGCTGACTGCAAGCCCTCGGTCAGAGCACGGGTAGCGCAAGAGAAAGTCACAAAACTGACTTCGCGCAGAGGGCGAAGTGCTAATGCCATAACCCAGCTCCATGAGTTGCGTGAAGACCATTTCCGGCTGACTACTTATGTCCCGATTGCTTATCGCTAACCGGTGGGCGAATTCGTCGCCATCTTCAAATTCTACGGTGAGGCCCCAATCACCGCTCGCTTCCGATCTGCTTCTCGCCACAATTTGAACCGGATCCGCAAGCCAAACGGTCGACTTAGGTCGGACAGCCCAAACTCCTCCGGAGTTGACTACGTACGGGATGTTCCCCATGGATTTTGCGTGCGAAACAAATGGCTTCTTCGCATGAGCAGCCTTCTGAGACTTCAAAATCTGACCGAGATCTGCATCTTTCCCAATTTTTCGGAGATGAATAGTCATGGCGCTATGCAACTCCAGTTCGGAGACGTTCAATGCAAGGCCTTCTCGGCACAGTCTGATCAGCGAAGTATTGGAACTACCTTTAGAGGGGTGAAGTCCCTCCGCAAATTCTTTGAATAGAGAAAGATTGTCGACTTCTTGCTCTGGCTCGTCAGAGCTTGGGCGTGGCGTTTCCTCGACTTCTTCTTCAAGAGCCTTGATGATCGCAGCCGCTGAATACTTAATGTCACGTTTCTCAAGAAGCTCGACGTCGAATGGATCGTGCGCGTCTTTCTGGTGTTTGAAGCCCGGAAGCCTCATTACGCGGGTCACATCCTTCACCGACTCGTCTGCCTGTGCTGCACGCACCAAGAGCTTTTCCACCTTCTCGAAATCTTCGAAGCTCGTCCCTTCTTCCGCTAGCCAGTACGCATGAAAACCGTGTTTGGTCTTGATCACCAAACTCGGCGGCAACTTGCTTGTAATGGTTTCGGGCAACGGCCCATCGTCCTTATCAACAAAGAACGCTCGAACCCCCGTCATGTTCTCTCTCTTACGCCCCCGTAGGTCCGTGCGGTTAACCGTCATGCACACGGCAAGCCCTCTCGAATTTGCATCTTCCAAAGCGGGGAGTAGGTCTGAGAACTTGCCAACGTGGGTCTGAGGCGGTGGCCCTCCCTCTTCATCAGGAAAGCAGAAGAAAACCTCTTCACCGTTGTAAGACCCTGAAATTGATTGAATAAATTCTTTAGCCTGAATCATGTTCGTCTGTAACCTCCAGCCCTCAGCTTGGGGTAAGGAGGGGTGCACTTCTAGTGACGGCTATTTCCCTTCCTCCCGGAAAAAGTTCAAAAAGGAAATACGCGCACCTTGAAGCGATGAGCTTCTCATTGCATTTGAAGCTCTCAAGTAACTCAATTACGAAGGACACGAATCATGCCTAAGAAGACTTTAAAAATCGAATGTGAGATCTGCGGATTTTCGGATCGAACCTATGCCGAACTACAAGTCACCGGTGAACCGAACAAGACGGCTGGTGAAATTTACTCCGGAGCATTTAGGCTCTGTTCTTTTTGTAGCGAAAATACTACCTCAGCATCACGACTCTTCTGCCGAATCTCCGGACGCTCAAATATTGTTGAGGAAATTATCGATCTGGGAAGAAAGCTTTTACACTCCCCCGATGAAGTGGGTTACGGCAGGGGAGAGCTTGAGAAAGCCCAGAGAGAAATCGATGCGGACTTGTCTAAGCTTCTGCCGATCAAATCGTCCAGGATGCTCACAAATTTTGCTCTTCTTGCCTTGAAACGTCTTTCGCTAGAGAAAGGCGGCCCAATCTCGAAAACTGTCGGGTTCCACAATCTACGCCTATTGTTCGGATCGGAAAGGCCGACTCGTGATGTGCCGAAGATTTTTGACCTGCACTTGGAAAGGTTGGCTTCGATATGTCCGTATATAGAGTTAGAGCAAAAAGCACTTGTACCAGCTTGGCTCCCGAAAGCGTTGATGTCTGATTCCAAAAATTGGTATGACCCAACGAGAGTTGCCATTACCTCGCTGGAGCCGGATCGTCGCTTCAAGTGTACCGTTAAATCCGGCCTCAAAAAGATACGCGCCAAACGCAGTGATCTTTTGAATCAAGCAGAGCAGGCTTGTCTAGATCTGGACGAAATGTGCATCCACGAGCAGCTGAAACTGTATACTAAGTCGGTCGAAAGCAGCAGCGATGAGGAGCTTTGGCTGCGATTGTTGTCTGAACACGAGTTCTCTACTTCAAAGGACGTCGCGCAGACGCTAAGTGAGTTTTCAGAGGCCATCGATAGCTCTGGCACACACCGCCTAGAGGCCGACCGCGTCCTCCGAGAGCGACTTTTGGATATGAATTTTGCCAAGCCCTACAAGGCTAAACGAGGCAAAAAACGTTTAGTTAGAGCAACGGATGTACCACCTGTACAAATTTCTGTAGAACAGACGAAACAGACAGTACAAGCGTTACCAGTCACGCGCTGACGAAGACTAAAGTCCTCTGAGCAAAACTCAGGAGTTCGGTGTCGTTGATCGTTTCAGTCCGCCAAGCCGGATTTGTGTCGTGCATGTAGCGATTGGCATATTCTTTTAGTTCTTCGAGTTCTTGAATTTGATCATTCGCCAGTACTTCATCCACAGTTCCTAGTTTCTGCCGACATTCGTGGATAAAGGGTCCGAGAAGCTTTCCAGGTCTCATGTGTTCCGAACAGGCGACGCGTAAAAAACTTTCAAGATGGGGTCTGAGCGACTGAGCGATGCCTCGTACCTGTGAAGGATCGGAGATTCCTTGCCGGACAAATAGCAAGAGTGAATCATGACGACGGTCATGCTCAGTTACGCAGTCGCGTGTGACATCCCACGTAGCGATGGTTGATCCAGTTCCGGCACGCTGGATTTCGTAGGACGATCTTTGAACGTGCTCAAGTCTTTGCCAGAGGTTGCAGAGAAAAGCCTTGCTGTGAGAGAGCACTAAAACCTGCGCAACGCGGTCCACGAGCTTTTTGATCTCTTGTACAGTCGCTTCAGTACGGTGCTCATCCAGGCTGGTCATCGGGTCGTCGATAACAACGAGCATGTTGGCGATGTCGGCATCGCGATCGATCATGGCAAAAAAGAACGCGAGAGCTAACGTGTTTCGGTCTCCAGCACTAAGTACGGTTCGGAATGATGGAGTTCCGGCACCCGAGCCGGACACGGCAACAGAGGAGTTGTTGACCACTACAGAGTAGTTGCAAGTTGCCCCCCCGCGATTTGCCGCCGAGGCAAGACTATCCAGGCGGAAGCCTGCGTTGAATCGCCTAAGGTACTCGTTGATGTTGGCTTGGTACACGGGGAAAATCTGGTTTTGATACGTATTGAGCTCGGCCTTAATCTGGTCGCGCGTAGTTTCCGTAGCGGTCTTCGCGGTCTTTTCGTCGAGGAACGCCTGACAGAGGGCATTGTTCTCTTCTTCGTGTCGAGCTTTACGAGCCTTCAACTTTGCCAAGTCAGCGCGCAGCGTATGCAGATTCCCTGCCTTAGCGGACTCTTTAACAAGAGCGATTTTCTCATTAAAGGCCTGAAAAGCAGCCGAGACATCTCGAATGGATTGGCAGTGTCCGTTGAAGACATCAATTTTTGATGCAACGTCCTCTCTCAGAATGATTTTCTCAAGAGGGGTCCACTGCTTTTCCTGGAAAAGGGTAGCAAGGCCTTCGCGGGCTTCTCGCCAAGCTTGGACGATTGCAGCGGTATCGATCACAACTTCCGGTAGATCCCCGATGAATTGAGTCCAAAAAGTACGACGATCTCTGAGGATTGAAACTGCTCGCTCGAATGCAGCAGGCACGTCCCCACCATGTAGCCGTTCAAGCTGGACAGTGGCATTGGTAACATCTCGCTTCAACGCCGCGTAAGTGTCTCCGAAAAAGATTCGAAAATTTTGAACCAGCTCTGACTGTGAAATGTCTTGCGCACAAAATGGGCAACACTCTTTATCTTTTTGAGGAGAAAAGATGCGCTCGATTCCTTGTGAGATCCAAGACTCACCTTGATCGCCAATTTGCATGATATGGGCCTTGACCCATGAAGCTGCCATGGCGTCCAAGTCTGGCAAGTCTTTGTTCAAAAGAGCGGTGATCTTGCCCTTGTCCATGCCCGGCAACGAAATTTCGGCGAAGGTACTCGTATTGCGCACCCCTTCTTCCTTTGTTGCCGCAAGCACTGAACGCTCACCTTCTGCAATCGCAGTGTCCGCGTTCTCCAAAACGGCTAACGCGCAAAAGTCTTCAGGTGTCATCGAGCCACGATCCTCTACCGGGATTGCAGCACCCTTTGTCCTTAATGCCGTGTTGTGTGCTTCGATTCGAGCAACTTGCTCTTGAAGTCGGCGGTTGAGGGAGATGCCTTCGTTACCGACGATCAGTTCATGAAGCTTTTGCCGGTGCTCGGTTTCTACAACCAACCCCGAGTAGATGTTCTCGTCTACGAAGTGGTCGTCGAAGACAGCGACTTTAGGTGCTTGGGCGTTCCAAGCGCCATTCTGAAACATCGCGGCTTCTTGACCGTTGCGATGGAAGATCACATGAGGAGTTGCTTCGGGTGCAGAGCCGAGGCGCTTACGTTCGCTGATTGGCAGAGGGTCACCCGTTCCGAGAGAGCGGAGAATGGCCGCGATCGTAGTTTTGCCTCGCCCGTTCTCGGCGTAGAGAGCCGAAAACTTGTGGAGGCCGTGGTCTGCCGTTCCTGTAAAAGAATCGAACTGGGAGATGTTACGGATGAGCTGGAAGCGACTGAGCATGACGCAAAAGAGTAGTCTGTTGGGGGCTTGAGTCACGCACGACAAAAGCCCACCTTCAAAACACGATCTGTTTGCTTTTGCGATGCAACAAGCCACTGTATTTATAGCTAAATTTCCGAGAGCGGGCCGCTTTCTTGCGGAGAGAATGTCGTTAAAAACGTCTGCGGCGTTGAAGTGTCCGGATGCCGTTAGAAGGCATACGCGCTTGGGCTTGCGACGGCGTAGTTTTGGTACGCCCTGCAACCAGATCGCTAAAATCCGCTAAAAACTTCTCAAACACTTGAGCCGTCTCTGTCACGCCAGCGCGGTGGAGGTGGACGAACTGCGCACGAGGGAACTCGGAGATGTGGTTCCTCTGTCCTTCGTGAGTCCGAGGGAGCAGCCACCAGATCCGATGTGCTTCACCAAAATCAAAGAACACCGGCGTCTGGCCAGACGACCACTCCCGCATGAGGGCGCATTCATCTGGGAAGACTTTACGGAATCCTGCTCTGTTACCCACCGACACCCCGGCATTTAGCATTTTGGAAAACTGAATGGCATCTCGTTTGCGTCTCGTTCCGTCAACGACCCAAACCAATTTGGGATAGAAGGAATCGCGAGATCGACGCTCGTCGGGATTCAGAAATGAGTGTTGAAATTCAAGAACCCATCCCTGGTCTGTCTTCACGTCAGCGATGTGCTTCTCGCCAGTCGCGGAAGTATGAACAATCTCTTGCCATTCAGCGGGGAAGTGCCCCTTCCAAGTTCGGTGCCACTCGGTTTCGGGCTCCCACCAGTGATCACATGTTCGCTTCCCTCGGTGAGCCCAGTGTGAAACTTTAACTTCTCCGCACTTCGCAATCAGTGGACTCCCACAGCAAGGACACTGCCCCGAAAGATCTCGTTCGGCCTCTCTACGTTCTCCATTAACCAGGGCATATTTCATAAACTCAAAACTCCAATAAGATTCTCCTTAAAGTGGGGTCGATTCTCGTAATATCAAGCGGGAGTAAGATGTTTTAATAGGGAGATGGCAAAGCGATCCAAGCGCCCCAGACCCCTTAGAAGCTCAACGCCCGTTCGAGCCGAAACGTCTATCGGCCCTCAGTATGCCCAAGGCCCAGGCCTTGCCTGCGGTCCGCAATATGCTCAGGGTCCTCGCCTAGCCGAAACACCGATCGAAGAACAAGCAAGCCTTCAGGTGGAGGAGCCCGAGAGAGGATTCTTGGCCGAAGTCCTTAGACGGTCGAAGCGTTTCCGACGCTCCTAAATTGCCAAAGAAAATATTTGCGTGTTTGAAAAAATCCCGTGCGAAGCTCCGGGAAAAATTTCAGATTCGTTCGTCCCGCCGAACAAGAATCGTCTTCTGGCGAAAATAAGCACGTTCTGACGAACAAACTCTCTAGCTCATCTTCAAACATCCGACAGGAGCTTGTGATGAACTTGAAGGGTCAGCTTGTGATTTATATGGAGATTCGGGAGATCACTCTCTCTGAGTTGTCTCGAAAATCCGGCGTACCCAAGACCACCATTCACTCATGGCTCGTCGGCAAGCCACCAAAAAATATGATCCAGGTGAAAGAGGTTGCTCGGGTGCTTGATGTGTCGCTCGATCACTTGGCGTTTGGAAATGGTCGCGATACTGAATCCCAAAAGGTTACTGAAATCGATGCCCTATTGGGTGACCAGTGGGTTTCGGGCCTCTTCGAAGTCCGCTTTAGGCGGTTGAAGCGATGATCCACTTTTCGAAGGGGTCTCCGAGCCCCGAGAAGGTATCTCGGAGGAACTTGACGGCGTCCAGAGTATCTAAGGTGCTCCGAAACGTCGCACACCAAGGAGAGACCTCCGGTCGAAGTATCCTTGCCGGAAAATATTCTGATCTGATTCAATAAAATTGGGGGATAGAAAATGAAATATCTGAAGACACTTTCACTCACGATGGTACTGGGCCTTGGGGCCTGCGGCGGAGCCAATCTTGGCGACGGAGCGAACGGGAATAAGGATGCTGGTGATGGCCAGGTTGTGACAAGCAGTCTTGTTGTAAAAGACGGAGACGATGTTGTTGCCTATTTCCTAAGTGCCGCGCCTTACACAGGACAATCATCGTCTTCGCTCGCCTGGACGTTGATGACTCCTCTAGGCAAGATTCATCGGGTGAATCCTTGGACCGGAGATCACGCTGTCACCAGTTCCGGTGGTCCGACGATCTATTTTGAAGGCGCGTCCTGCACAGGGACTGCATACGCCTCCTATCTTGAATCGGGTGCCTATCCAGGTACGCAGTTCTTGGCAGCCGACGATGAATATTATGAAAGCCAAAGCTTCACGGCCTACTCGGGAATTACTGCGGGGTTTGCGACCAAGTCGGATTCATCGGGCTGCGCGGCGGCTGGTGCCGCACCAGCAGCAGACAGCAAGTTTGTACAAGTGAACGAAATGAGTTCAGCTCCGGCGGACTATTCGGCATTTGCGCCGCTCGAACTTATTGCGGAGTAGTCGATCGTGAATCAAATGGAAAGGTTCTCCAAACTCTTAATTCTTCTGGCAGTCGTTCTGAGTTTATCAAGTTGTCGAAAGACTCAGCTCGAACAAATTCAAGAAGCGGCTCAAAGAGAAGCTGATGATGATCGTAAGAAGTGGCAAAAGCTGGCGGCAAACCCAAAAGGCGATCCCCTGCCGGATTGCTTTCACACGGCGAAGATGGACATTTATGCCGAGGGGACGACATTACAGAAGACCGAACTTCGCGATGCGCTGGTTGGTCGCCCCGTCTCTTGGAGACTTCGATTTATTGATGCTGAGTCTTGTCACGAGTGGTGCAGGACAAGGTGGAAGTGTGATCTGAACAATGGGAATTCGCTTGATATCCAAGTTAACTTCTTCCCGAAATCGAAAGAGAAGGTCATGACCTACAAACCTGACGAGATCTACGAAGTGGAAGGCGCATATGATGTGTGGAATCCCTACGGGGGATTCATGACGATTTATTCCAAGTGAATCCCGTCTCCTGGGCGCGACGCGGTCTCGAAAGAACGAGGAGGGACAGTAGCCGAGCCCAACATTGACCATGCAGGTGCAGAGGAATGGGCGCGGCGCATCATTCTGTTTTGGGTAGATTTCTAAACAAGATTCGTAAACCTCCCGAAACGATCTAACTGGAGAGAAGTCATAATGAAAAGCGGTCGCACTGCACTTGGAAAACTGAACAAAGTTGAACTCCGACAATATTGGGAAGATGAAGCGCGAGACTTCACGCCTTGGCTTTGCGAAGAACAAAACCTCGCCGCTCTCGGTGAAGCAATCGGAATGGAGCTGGAGTTTGTCGGACGAGAACAGTTTGTGGGTGACTTCAAACTAGATATCCTCGCCAAAGATACGCTGACCAACCGCTATGTTGTCATCGAGAACCAACTCGAAAAGACAAACCATTCTCACTTGGGCCAACTTCTTACCTATGCGTCAGGCTACGAAGCCATCGCAGTTGTGTGGGTGGCGAAGCAAGTTAGTGAAGAGCACCGCAAAGCCCTCGACTGGCTAAACGAAAGAACCAGCGAAGACGTTGGCTTCTTCGGGATCGAGATCGAACTTTGGAGCATCGGTAAATCTGAGCCTGCTCCACGCTTCAATCTGGTTTCCCGTCCTAACGACTGGTCACGTGCCATGGGCACAAGTTCCTCGGGCGATCAGGCGCATTCCGAAACGAAGCTTATGCAGCTTCAATTCTGGCAGGGACTGGTGGATCATCTTGAGTCTCGGTCCACGCACCTTAGCTTTCGCAAACCTCGTCCCCAGCACTGGTACGAAGTGGGTGTTGGGCGCTCCAACTTCCACATCTCGCTGACCTTGAACTCAAGGCTCAAGCGCGTCGGTTGCGAACTCTACATCGCAGGAGAGCGTGCCAAAGTCGGGTTTTCCCAGCTTCTTGAGCAAAAAGTGAATATCGAAAAGGAACTGGGCGCGATATTGGAGTGGCAAGAGCTGCCTCACCGTAGTGCCAGCCGGATCATTGAATTTCACTCTTCCGACTATGAGGACCGCACCCAGTGGAATGACTTGTTCAAATGGTTCGCCGCAAGAGTCGAAGTATTCCACAAGGTGTTTTCCAAACGGGTGGCAGACCTGGACCTTGAGTCGCACGAGCCTGAAGCGGCTTAACTATGGAAACGGCGAAACCCAAGGCCCAAAATGAATGTAAGTTCCTAAAGCGATTATGGCGCCTCATTTTGCCGCCCCATAATCCTGCCGACGAGAAAGATCACACACCCTGGGCCGATGTCATCGTGTATTTGACAGCATTGGTGCTAATCGGAGCATACTCGGTCACCGACGGCTACATTGCATGGATTGGCATTCCAGAGGTTCCTGGCATTCAGGATTCAGTCGCATTCGCCGCTAGGTCAATCTCTTGGAGCTTGAGCGGAGTAGTGCTCCTTCTTTTTACAATATCGGCGATAGGCGGGGCTGCCTGGGTCTTTGGAGAAGTGACGCGGCGTTCTCAGAGCGTTCGGAAGATCTGTTATCTCGCGGTGATTGCATTGGCGTACGGAGTGTTCAGCCGGTGGGTGAGTTTAGCTGCGTATTCAGATGCGGATCCCAAGAAGATCTTCCCTGCTGGAGTGTTTTCTAACAGTGAAGATAAATCAAAAGACCTTAGGGGTTATTTGGTTTGGGCCGGGCAAGGTCGACAGTATTGGTTCGATTGTAACGACATTGATGATCCAAAGTTAGTGGGAGTGAGTGATGGGAAAATTTCGATTTCAATTGATGCTGGCGTTGACACTGCTCGGATCATTTGCAGCCAAAAGTGAAACGTATCAACACTGCTCTATCGACAGAGGGGCAGACAAGAGCCGAGTAAGGGCTAAGGACTGCACGATTAGTGGGTCAAGTGCCGAGGTACATCTTTGCTACCGAGATAAAAAGTGCAAAGTTGCCGCAGGTCGAGTGAAACAAGAGCAGACTGCTACTTGTCAGCAGACCACTCCCCAGCCAGGTGTTGCTGCTCAGCTCAAAAGAGACGGTGTCGAGGTCGGTCTTGCCTCTCTGGCCGCTGAGGCAAAGGGGAAGCGTGGACATCTATTTACTTTCGCAACTGAAAAACAGGCGAAACAGGTATTTCAGAGGGCGACACCCGCCCCCCCTGGGATGCCCAAGAACGTTGATGGATCAAAATCTATAAAGCCTGTCTGGATCATCAACAAACAGTTCCAGATATACGGCCAGGTTCTTGTAGATGCTGAAAGTGGAGAAATATATTTAGAAGAAGTTGCCGATTGCGAGGGTCTTTGAACCCCATTGAGGGACTCTCTCATGCCTCTCATCCGCCTCTCAAAAGTAAAGTGAGTTGAGCCTAAGAGCTAAGCCTTATTGGGATATGCACCGCAGTAGAGATCCGCAAACTTAGGCTTCGTAAAGCGGGGGTCGTGGGTTCAATCCCCATCCTTGGCTCCAATTTCGGCAAGGTCCGTACCGGACACATAGGTAACAAATTAGCCCGGACACAAGGGTAACACTTTCGGACCGAAAGGATTATCCAGTGGAGCAAAAGTTTTGCTCTCTTCGTCAAAGTATCCAAGGTCATAATGCAT